>Ga0228711_1007206_pt1 | contig 16194 bp, 15 predicted proteins | sample MedpolnodulmetaG_2_FD_177996 | JGI IMG/M metagenome (GOLD analysis project Ga0228711, IMG submission 177996) | Root nodule microbial communities from Medicago polymorpha collected in Santa Monica, California, United States - brown nodules | ecosystem: Host-associated > Plants > Roots > Nodule...
ATTCCATGTCTAGAATTTATGTTTGATAGATGATTATTCTAAACCTAGATTCAAAAGTATTTTTCAATCACAATTAAATCAAACATGAACAATAAAGTGCAAGAATAATCTCAATATCAAATCAAATTCTAGAACCATACATTTATAGATCAATTGATTACATGATTAGCTTAGATCAAGTACCCCTAATCCCAACAATGGAGATTTAGCTTCTCATTGTCATGGAAGCCTTGCAAGAATGAATTGAAAGGAAAAGATTCATTACAACTTTGTGATTTCTCACCAAATGTGGAAGAATCAAATTTCTATCACCCTCACTCTATGAAGACCAAGCCCTATCTCTCTCTCTAAGTATCTATCTGTTTTTCTGTAAATAAAAGCTTACTTCCTTCAATAAATGATCAAGGGTTATTTATAAGCTTTCCCATCTGCATCAACTCGCCTCGCGAGTTCCTCTGCTCGCCATGACGAGTTGAGGTTTCTTCCCCATTGGGTTTGTGCCACGTCATCATGGGGAGTTTTAGCCGCCCTTGCTCAACTCCCAAGTAACTTCACTCGCCATGGCGAGTAAAACCATGCTCCTGCCTAGGTTTTCCTTTGCTGAATCGCCATGGCGAGTTGGGTGCGAGCTGGTGGCGAGCAAATGTGCCTCTCTGCCTATTTTTTCCTTTGATAACTCGCCATGGCGAGTTGGGTGCGAGTTGGTGGCGAGCAAATGTGTCTTTCTGCCTTTGTTTGGGCCTTGTTGCACTTTGTTGCTTGTTTTCCATCTTTGCTCAGTGCCTTGGGTAACTTTCCTTCAAAATTAGGTAAAGTAAGATAGATAAAGCATAAAAGGATTAAAATCAATTATCTCTCGGTTTTTTCCTTAATAACTTGCAAAAAAAGTTACAAAAGTGTCATAAATCTTCATTAGAATTACTACTTCCTGGAACTTATCATGTACAAAGAAGGTTTTCAACCCTTCCTTAATGCATTCACAAATGTTGTAAGACTGATTTCATTAGGTTTCCCTTCTGAATATCCAATCCCTTTACCATTTTTCTTGTAAATGTTGTAAATCATAGAAGCTACTTTGCTTCTGTGAATGCCAGACATAATAAAATTTTTAAGAGCAATTTCATGTTTACTTACATGCTATGCTTTTTATCACACTTTTCTTGTGGCTTCTAACAAAGAATCTTGAGTCTGTATTCATAAGTGTTACAAATGAAGTCAAAACCTCTAAGTTCTTCCTCAGATGTTTTCAGATCCAATAAAGTTGATTCTTGTTGTTTCATTGAGACAACATATTTTTCTTTTAAATCAATCAACTCATTGGATCTGTGTTCAAAGTGTGTAAGAAGCTCTTTAAGACACCCAATAAGTTCTTCTCTGGGAATTTTGGAATATACCTCATTTTCATCATTAAAATCTGATTCAGGTTCAACTTCTAATGTCACTGTAGCTACTAACCCCAGAACTACATTTGCTTCGTCATCAACTTCTTTATATGAACCAGATTCACTATCCAAATCTTACCAGGTGGCCATTAAACTCTTCTTAATCTGCTTTCTGAATTTGCTAAAGTTAAAGTTTAGTTTCTTGGATTTACTCTTTGATTTCTCCTTCTTAAGATCAGGGCAATCAACAATGAAGTGTCCAGGCTTCTTACAGTTGAAGCAACCCTTCAACTCAAAACTTCCTGTTCTTCTTAGCCAGGTTTTCAAGCTTGTTTGAAAGCATAGCCATCTTCTCAGTAGGATCTTCATCAGAATCTCTACCAGGTGACTCTTCTTCAGATTCAATGACTTTGAGAGCTTTGGATGACTTTCCTTTAGGTGGCAGAGCAACAGATTTACTCTTCTTTGAAGGCCCATGCTCATTTAGGCTCATTTCATGAACCTTGAGAGAGCCGACAAGATCTTCAACATTTAGAGTGTTTAAATCTTTAGCTTCCTCAATAGCAGTAACCTTAGGTTTCCATCTAGAAGGAAAGCTTCTCAGTATCTTGCTCACATGATCAGAAGCAACATAACATTTCTTCAGTATTTGAAGTCTAGAGACTAGGACTGAAATCTTGAGTACATTTCCTCAATACTTTCATCATCCTTCATCTTGAACAACTCATACTGATCAACAAGCATAAAAGCCTTTGCCTCTCTAACCTTCTTACTACCTTTATAGTTTGCACACGGTGAAGCAAACATTGCCTTTGCAGTAGATTTGTCACTCATCTTCATGTACTCTGTGCGAGGTATAGATGCAACACGGATTCCTCTCATCTTGTGATGCTTCTTGTAAAGTTTGTTCTGAGCAGGAGTATGTTTCTTTCTATCAATAGTAGCTCCTTCTTCATCAAGAGCCAAGTCACCAACACCTTCTTCAAGAATTTCCCAAAGTTCATCATCTAATCCCATGATGTAAATGTACATGTTGGTTTTCCACCAAGAGAATTCTTCAGGATCTCCATTAAACATTGGATCTATGCCAGAGTCAGATTTCTTATCAGATGTACTATAATCATATGGAATAGCATTGTTCTGACCAGAGCTTGAGCTATCAGCAGAAGCCATGTTTTTCTCATATCTTTTTCTGTTACACTGTTAAGTGTTAAGACAACAGACCAAGACTCTAGATACCAATTGAAGGTGAGAAAAACACAAGAAGGGGGGGTGAATTGTGGTTTCATTTTCTTTTCTCCTAAAACTAAAGTCACTATTCAGAAGCAGATAGAGTTCAGCTTCTTAAGTGAGGTTCAGAATCTAAATGCAGCGGATAGGTAAAGAGAGAGAGAGAGAAGAAAGCCACAAAGCAATTATACAGGTTCCTTCCACAAACCGGAAGTAGTCCTGTCCCCCTTGCACTTCCAAGGAGAGTTCACTAAAATCAATATCTGACTACAACTGCTCACTGCTAGAACTAGCAAGAGACTTCAAACTACTCAAGCACAACTGCAAGAGATTTCCTATGCTCAAGAACAAAATCAAGAGACTTCCTATGCTCAAGCACAACTGCAAGAGACTTCTATTCAAACAGAATTACAAAGAAAATTGTTTGAGGTTGAACACTTGATATACAATCAGCAGCGCTCACAATACAAATCAGATACAGACTCTTAAGACTCTAGAATTTCGAAGATATGAAAGTTGCAAAGAAATTCTAAGTGAACTTTGACGTGGAACAATTTCAACAGAGTTTTGGCACTTGTAAAATTGTTGTGAGTCTCTTGGAAATCTTCAAGTCTTCACTCCTTTATATAGAGGTGTGAAAGAGACGTTGTTGATTTGCCAGCACATCAAAAAGAGTTATTTGAAGCTTGATTAGATCACCGATGATTTGTTGCTTGATTTGGTTATTGTCTTATGAAGGAACAATTTCAAATCCATTCCACGTATAGAGGAATACCAGCGTAGTCACAGCTGTTGTTCTTGTACTATTGCAGACACAAAACATAATAGTGGAGATAGTGGTTGTACAAAGAATAAGCATCCAATGCCTTCCAATTCCTCTGAATTAGCCGTTGCTTCAGGCTTCTAATCTTCTGCAATGATAGGCATGATAATAACAACATTTAAACAATCTTTTCAAGCTTCCAGTCTTCAGCTTCTGAACCTTCAGAAGCTCTGATGACTTCTGCTTCTGATGTCCAACTTCTGATAAGAGTGCTTCTTATGATGTCAGCTTCAGAACCTCTAGTCTTCAGAACCTCTTTTGATCAGAATGCTTTCTTGCAACACAAGCTTCCATTTTGTAGATTCCATTGCTCTCATTTGTTCTTCATAACCTATGCATTTAAACACACTAAATTTTTGTTTATGGTCCTGCACACTTGAACAAATATTAGCATATCCAATTGACAATTTTTTTAATACCTTGTTATCATCAAAACTCAAAGGGTAATATTAAACACATTTTGTTCCAACAACGTCTTCTACCATCCTGTATGGTCTAGTTGTTTTCCCATTTTCGAACCCTATTTTTATTCTTGCAATTTGTACTTCTAATCCTTTGATTTGTTGAAATGTTGATAAATCCATTGTGTTGATACTTGATCCCAAATCAAACACTGCCTATCTTCTAAATGAATCACTAAATCCTAAATCTACTTAAGACTTTATGACTACTAAATTCTAATCATAATCCTAAATGCAAAATTAAATTGAACTAACTCTTAACCTAATTTAAACAAGACTCGATTTAAGGAAGATATTATAACAACCTTTGTTTTTACTACGACTCTTTGATATGCAATGCTTAAATAATAATGACCAAAACTATGACTCTATAACAATAAAAAAGACAAATAAAATGGGTTATTTCCTAATTGAAAAAGAAAAGAAAAGAAAATGGTTAGTACTAAATGGAAAATGAAAATAAACTAAATGCAAACATAAAAATAAACTATGTTAGTAATAAACTAAATGATAAATTAGACTCTAAAAATAAAATGACTCAACTAGGACTAGTTCTTTTTTTTTATTATTATTTTTAAATATTTTTGGTATTTTTGAAGTTTTGAAAACAGAAAAATCAAAATGCGGAAAAATAAATGACAGACAAATAGATGACGGAAAAATAAAAATAGAAAATAAGTAATTTGAATCTCTTAGTCAAAAATATCAACAATCCAAGCAACGGTGCCAAAAACATGATGTGCAGATTAGGTAAGCGTACCAAATCGTTTAAAAAGTAATAAAGTGATAAGTAGAGGATCGTATCCACAGGGATTGTCGTTTCGTCTAAACAATTCGCGTTAATTATTTTTAGTTTGACGATAAAATAAAATAGTTAAGGGTTAGTGAAATTCTAGCGTACTTGTTTTAAGATGTTTCAACGTCAGATACACAGAAAGCATATGTTTCGTTTAATGTTCCAACATCATGCAAATAAACAAATAAAACGCAAGAAAATAAATGACAATAAAGTAAAAAGGAACAATGATTTCGTTGACCCAGTTCGGTGACAAACACACCTACTCTCGGGGGCTATCAAGCCAGGAAGGAAATCCACTAGTGTAATCCTTATTCAAAAGTTCTCAGCAAACTCCTTGTTTACAACTTAAGACCTAGGACCTACCCGTCTAGACTTCAACCTAGGAACTCCTAGATCTGAGATCCCATCTCACTATCCTACAATCAATCACAGCCCCTGTGATTGTCAAATTTAAACACAAATGGTGAAGTTACCTTCAAACACAAACTACAACCTTGCTTCAAAGCTTTGGTGTAGCACATGAGTTACAACTCAATAAGCAATCCTTAACATGTATCAAGGTGATACAAGAACGGCTTCTAATAAACACACAGTCCTAGACTTGCATCAACACGATACAAGAGAAGAACGCACACGACTCAAAACCCTATAACTATTCTTTTAGAAATGACGGCTTGAATACCTAATTAGGTCTTGAAGTCTATCTTTTATACTGAAGCAATATGGGCTAATTAACCTTGTTGGGCTTCAGAACAAAGTAGATCATTCTGCTGATCTACAAAACACGAATCGGTAACAAATAAGGAAAATCATAAGAAGTAGGAACATCTTTCGGAACTTCCAAACATATCCAATTATTCCCTAAAATATTGTTGCTCATTTAGGAATAAAACTACAACTGATTCTGTATAGATATGCACGTTGCTTGGTCAGCAAGATATGAGAACGTGGACTCCTTAATAAGATAAAGCGCGCATACAATCATGCATAAAACAAGGCACATTGAACCGTGCCAGGATGTTGGAACATCGTATCCAACATCTTACATAAATGCCTCAGACTTGTTAGAACATAGTATCCAACATCACAAACATGGATATTTGTTTTAGCAACAATGCAGCCAATACAAATACTCAACAATCTCCTCCTTTGACAAATTTTTTGCTAAAACAAATTGAGGCCAATTACATAAAGCAGAAGGATACAAAATTTCAATTTCTCCATATAACATAAACACACAACCATGAAGAAGGAGTAGAAAAACAATATCACTAGAGAGATTCAAACATGTGTACAAAATAAAGGAATACCTCAAAAGATCTTCAGTCATATCTTGAACCAAACAGACATGAAGAAAGAAACATCATACTCTTAATAGAATATGAGTTCAGAGATAAAAATGTATTACTTACATCAGAGACATGCATCAATGGATAAGATAGTAGCATAGTCTCACAAGAACAAATCAAGCAAAGGAAAAATAAATTTCTAAGCAACACTCATCAGGTCAGGGAAAAATAAATTCCCATATAGTTTTGGATGTTCCAACATCCTTCACCACATCAGACAGGAGTACCTATCACACATATCAGCAAAGGAAAAAATAAATTTCTCGGTAGATGTTTAGCATATCATACTCCATATCTTGTCAATCAGCTTGAACAGGGTTCAAGCACAAATCATAGTATCACTCCCCCTCAATATAATGACCTATGAGTGACCATTTACAGGAATATTCCACTACTCCCCCTGAACACATGCATATTAAGAACTTTGAAACCCAAAAAAGCTCCCAATGCATAACTAAAGGAATACTTCAGAGTCACCCATTACCTCAGGGAATATTCAATCAAAGCAGACTATACGATCACACACAGACATGCTCCAACATTCAATAGAACATTAGTAGAGAACATGCACAAAATGAAAAATACCGAGATCCAAAAATGCAACATTTGTGACAACATCCACAAGAATCAGAGATAGTTGCAAAATAAATGCAATAACAGACAATCAAGCATAATTGCAAAATAAATGCAATATTTGCACACACAGGCATATATAGAGAATATAGATATAGATAGACATATTAGACATATCACTAATCCACCTTTTTAGCCACAAAATATGCCAACAGAGAAAAAATCTTCAAGAGTACATACTACAACAAGAGTATACACCACAACTCAAAGACGTGCAACAAGAAATGAAATAGAGCACGCCTTGCAAATCAGATCATTACACCTCCTCATGCAAGCAAATATCCAACTTGCCCCTTAACTTTTCAAACTGTTTAGCATCTAAGGCCTTGGTAAAAATGTCTGTCAGTTGCTCCTCTGTGTCAACATGCTCAAGTGTCACAACCTTCTCCTCAACAAGAACCTTAATGAAATGATGTCGAATGTCAATGTGCTTTGTCCTTCTATGTTGAATAGGATTCTTGGAAATATTGATAGCACTCAAATTGTCACAATACAATGCTAGAACATCTTCTTCCACATTATACTCCTTCAACATTTGCTTCATCCATACAAGTTGTGAGCAACAACTTCCAACTGCTATGTATTCAGCTTCTGCAGTAGATAAAGACACACAATTCTGTTTCTTACTGAACCAAGAGATCAGATTATTCCCTAGAAAGAAACATCCTCCAGAGGTACTTTTCCTGTCATCTGCACTACCTGCCCAGTTAGCATCACAATAACCAATTAACATAGAATTTTCACTGTTAGAGTATAAAATTATATAATCACTAGTGTTGTTGATGTACTTCAGTATCCTCTTCACTTGAGTAAGATGACTCATTTTTTATTTAGCTTGATACATTGCACACACACCTACAACAAAGGTGATATCAGGCCTGCTTGCAATAAGATACAATAAACTTCCAATCATGCTTCTGTATATGCTTTGATAAACAGCAACACCATTTTCATCCTTTGTCAGCTTTAAATGACTAGCAGCTGGAGTTCTTTTGTGGCCACCATTATCCATGCCAAATTTCTTCACAATATTCTTGGCGTACTTACTCTGAGAGAGGAAGATAGTATCCTCCATTTGTTTTATTAGAAGACCAAGAAAATAAGTCAGTTCACCTATAAGACTCATTTCAATCTCAGACTGCATTTACTGAACAAAATGTTGAACCATCTGATTAGACATCCCACCAAAAACAATGTCATCAACATAGATCTGTGCTATCATCAATCTTCCATGATCATCTTTCACAAACAATGTCTTGTCTATTCCTCCTTTTTTGTACCCTTGATTGAAAAGAAACTACGTGAGTCTCTCATACCATGCTCTAGGTGCCTGCTTCAAGCCATACAAAGCTTTCTTCAATTTGTAGAAATGATTATGAAAGCTAGGATCCACAAATCCTTTTGGTTTCTCAACATAAACTTCTTCATTAAGTACCCATTTAAGAAGGAACTCTTCACATCCATCTGGAACAATTTGAATTTGAGAATACAGGCTACTCCCAAAAGTAACCTTATGGACTCAAGTCTAGCAACAGGAGCAAATGTTTCATCAAAGTCCAGGCCTTCTATATGTGTATAGCCTTGAGCAACTAACCTTGCCTTGTTTCTGGTCATAGTTCCATTCTCATCTGACTTGTTCTTGTAAATTCATTTTGTACCAATAACATTCATACCTTCAGCTCTTGGAACCAGATCTCACACTTCACTTCTCTTGAACTGATTTAGTTATTCTTGTATTGCTTCAATCCAGAATTCATCAGTGAGAGCTTCTTTGACATTCTTTGGTTCAACCTTGGACACAAAACAAGAATTGGAAATAACTCCATTTGATATTCTGCTAGTGATCCCTTGATCAGGATTCCCAATAATGAGTTCTTGAGGATGATTCTTCTGAACTCTTATGGAAGGACCTTTACTAGTGGACACTTGACCTTGCTCAGCTTCCTCAATTACTTCTTTCTCAGATTCAGACTCATTCACCTGGATATGTACATTTGTTTCCTGAACAGATGTTCCAACATCAGAGTAAACATTAGGAACTCTGTCTTCAAACACATCATCTACCACCATATTGATGGATTCCATGACAACCTTGGTTCTGGCATTGAAAATTCTATAAGCTCTGTTGTTTGTAGAGTCTCCAAGAAAAATCCCTTCATCACTCTTGGGATCCATTTTCCTTCTGTGATCCCTATCTGTCAATATGTAGCACTTACTTCCAAAGACATGGAAATATTTGACAATAAATTTTCTTCCTTTCCATATCTCATAAAGGGTTGTGGTGGTGCCAGTCCTCAGAGTAACCCTGTTGTGTATATGACATGTTGCATTCAAGGCTTCAGCCCAGAAATGATAAGGCAGATGTTTTGCATGAAGCATAACTCTTGCTGACTCTTGTAAGGTTCTGTTCTTCCTTTCCACTACACCATTTTACTGAGGTGTTATAGGAGATGATATTTCATGTTTGATTCCCTCACTAGAGCGCTATTCATTAAATTTGGCATTCTCAAACTCAGTTCCATGATCACTTCTGATTCTCACAATGGCACTATCTTTTTCTCTTTGCAGTTGTGTGCACAAATCTTTAAACACATCAAAGGTGTCTGATTTTTCTCTAATAAATTCACCCAAGTAAGTCTTGAGAAATCATCAACAACTACAAAATCATACCTTTTACCACCAATGTTTTCAACTTGCATAGGTGAGAGTCAATAATTAGTGATTTTAATATAATATTTAAGTTTATTTTATATAGATTTAATATGTCTTTATTTCCTTTTTAGAGCTATTTTACTTCAATTGCAAGTTATTTTATTTCAAGAACAAATATTTAAAAGATCGAGTCTTGGAGCAAAAGAAAGGAGATTTGAAGTCGTTTCATGCCAAAAATATGAAGATATTATACCAAAATATCTTGTGCACAAAGTTTGAAGATCCTTCACCAAAATATGAGCATAGGCGTGCCCCTTATTGTCCTTTTGCTGCTTTTGCTTCTTCAGCAAGCTGCCTATTTTAGTATTTCTGACCTAGAGCCCATGGTTTCTTGTGCAACACTTTAGTGATTTAATTCTTCGGGATCAAGTCAATGTTAAACTATATATAGATCAGCCATATAGCTTGTACAATCATCTTTTGTTCTTGGAATTCAATAGTGACAATTGTTTTCTTTAACAAAAATACTTCTTTTTTTTTCTTGTTATTTTATTTTTGTTCTTCTTCTTCTCTTCTATGTCTACGATGAACATGAGTGAGTAGAATCTACTTGTCTTGGGATTGTTGGATGAGTCTAATGACCTAATCCTAATCAAACCAATCCTCGAACCCTAATTTTATGTAAATCTACTTCATAATCTAATTTCACCGTTTTTATAATGAATTAACGAGTATCAAACTCATAAAGCGACAACGTAGAGTTAGTACTTGTTAATTCAGCATAACAAATATCAACATCGAAAGAAGAAGTTTTGATATTGGAACAAGTGAAATTAGACAAGGATTGCAAAACATGAGAATAGTCTAGCAAACCTTGAGACAAATAAAGTTTCGTTCTTCAAGGATTCCAGTAGCAATCAACCATGAGAATAGGCGTGGTTTCTAGAGGAGCACACTCACTGAAACTGAAAGGAGATGTGATAGGCTTAAGAGAAACTTGTCTTTAGAAAGTAGGTCCAACATAAAGTTTTAGGTTTAGGGTTTGGTTTATGAAGGGTTTTGATGAAAGTTGTCATTACGTTATTTTTAGTGTCATTTTCATGATGTTTTGAGTTCACAAGCAAGCTTAAACAACAAGGAAAGCAAGAAAAATAGAAGATTTTGAAGAAACAGTTGTGTTGATGTTTTTATTGAATTTATAGCAATTTTAGACAGTCTGGGGGTATGAAAAGCAGAAATTCTGGAAGTGCTGAAAATAGGCAATCGTGTCACGATTTTCAGAGGCGTGACACGATTTTTGGTCCAGAATGAAGGTTTGGTTCTGCCACTGAAATTGTGACACGATTTCTAGTGGCGTGACACGATTTTGCTGGTGGCGTGACACGATTTTTATAGGCGTGACACGATTTTTGGTGCAGAAAATATTTCCTATTAAGCTGAAGTCAGTTCCAGAAACAAGGGTTACGAATTGGAGAGAGCCAAGTGCGATTTTGAGACCTAAAGACGGCTAGGAGGGTGAATTCCTCAACCTTCTATCAGTTCATGTATGTTTTGATTCCATTATTGATTATGCTATTTGTAAACTCGATTATGAGTAGCTAAATCTCTTAGAGATTAGGTCTGAGATGATTCTTTGTAACCCTAATTGAACCACATGTTGCTGTGAAACTCTATTTATTGTGAATGACAATCTAGTTTTTATTCAATTCAATTGTTCTTAATGCTTTTTATATCCTGATCAAATATAAACATGATTTAGTGAGAATGAATGACTACTGACCCTAGCTTTCAACTTAGACATAATTGAATTGTTCTAATAAACATGGTTAGTTTAGGAATGAATAATTGTTTGCTAGTGATAATAGGTTAACGTTAATAAAACCTTCAAAGAATATTAGACCACCTAAGGAATTAGGGGCTGTAATCGGAGAAGAGGCTCCTAAGTCAAGGGATTGATTAGGGCTATTTTGTTAATCATCGTGGAACTAGAAAATCATTCATAAGAATAGGTGTAGTATACCAATTAGGGGAACATAGATGATTCGAAAGACCTAATCTCATCTCTCTTCATATTTTCTAACCGAATCTTTATTTTATGTTATTTAATTTTATGCAATCAAATCAAATCTAAACAAATAATTTATACATCCTAAATATTTATGTTATTTACTTTATTACTTCGATGCATTTTTAGTACACTTGCTAAAAGTATATCAGGTTTGTCACCAAGATGAACCAATAAGCCCAATGCGCTTTTTATTATTATTTTCAACTGTTAAAAATCCCAACGTTTCAACTATACTTTCTTCTAAACATTCATAGAAGCTAATTAAATTAAACAACTCCCTGTTGGAACGATACTCTCTTATTACTACACCGGTAAACTGTGCACTTGCGGATTTACTACATCATGTTTTTGGCGCCGCTGCTGGGGAGTTAGTCAATTTAATTAACTTTTTAGTAGTGGTTAGAATTTTTATTTTTCTTTTTCTTTTGTTTTTTTTCTTTCTTTCTTTTTACCGTTAACTTTTTGGGTTCTTGCTCTTTTATGTGAAGAACCAAAAGTCTTGGTGAATTCGTTCCCGAGATCAAAAGGTATTTGCATAAGAGAAAGAGAGAAGCACGAAATAATATCGTTATGGCTTAACACACTCTTAAAGAGTATGCGACACCTTCTACGGATGAGCCACAGACTATTATTGTGTACCCAACGGTTGCGGGTAACAATTTTGAGATTAAGCCTGCACTACTTAACTTGGTGCAGCAAAATCAGTTTTATGGATCACCCACTGAGGATCCAAACCTGCATATCTCATTTTTCTTAAGACTCAGTGGAACATTGAAGGCGAACCAAGAGGCCGTAAGGCTGTACCTCTTTCCTTTCTCCTTAAGGGATAGAACTAGTGCTTGGTTCCATTCATTGGAAGTTAGTTCCATCACTTCATGGGATCAAATGAGGCAAGCATTCCTTGCCCGATTCTTTCCCCCTTCTAAGACTGCTAAATTGAGGGACCAAATCACAGGGTTCACTCAGAAAGATGGGGAATCTCTTTATGATGCGTGGGAGCGCTTCAAGGAAATACTTAGGCTTTGTCTCCACCATGGTTTGGAGAAGTGGCTTATAGTCCACACTTTTTATAATGGCTTATCATATACCACAAAAATGACTGTGGAGCTTTAATGAACAAGAACTATACAGAGGCATACGCTTTAATTGAGGACATGGCCCAGAACCACTACCAGTGGACTAATGAGAGGCAGGTATGTACGAAGTCTCTACCCTTGATCATCTTGCTGCTAAGGTTGACGCACTCAACCAAAAATTTTAAAAAATGAATGTTAGTGCTGTCACACCTACTCTTGTATCACCTCCTTGTGAAATTTGTGGTGTATTTGGTCATATTGGTGTTGATTGCTAGCTAGGTAGTGCTATTAAAGGTGTTGAGCTAATGATTACGCTGAATACAACCAAGGAATGTGGCAAAACCAAAAATTTTACAAAACCCCTCAAAATTCCTATGGACAAATGGCACCACCTGGCTATGCAAACAACCAGAGAGTCCCTCAGAAATCTAGTTTGGAAATTTTAATGGAAAGCTATGTCATGAACCAATCTAAACAGCTCCAAGAGCTCAAAAACCAAATCGGATTTCTGAACGATTCTCTTTCCAAACTCAATTCTAAAGTAGACTCTACTGCTACTCATACTAAAATGCTTGAAATTCAAATCTCCCAAGTTTCCCAATAGGTAGATACTTCCTCTCAAACACCGGGAGTCTTTCCTGGCCAAACCGAAGCCAACCCCAAAGCCCACGTCAATGTTATTTCATTAGGGGGTAGTAAACAATTAAAGGATACCATTGCTAAGGCTGAAAACATTGAGGGAGAGAGTGTTAAGATTCTAGGTTAGAAAGCCATAATAGAGTGGAAAACCGCTTGATAAAACCAAAGTTCCTTTCCCACTAAGGCTTGCTAAGCCTAACATGGAGGCACAATTTAATAAGTTTGTTAATATGCTTAAAAAGATTTGCATTAATATTCCCTTTGCAGAAGCTTTGTCTCAGATGCCTCTATTTGCTAAACTTTTAAAAGATATTTTTTCAAAGAAAAGGACGATAGAGCATAATGAGACAATAGCTTTGACTAGGGAAAGTAGTGTCATCATTGAGAAGCCGCCTCCAAATCTCAGAGATCCAGGTAGTTTTGCCATCCCTTGTATGATTGGGAGTGAGACCATTGATAAAGCCTTGTGCGATTTAGGAGCTAGTGTTAGCTTGTTGCCTTTGTCTCTCTTTAAGAGGATGGGTATAGGAGAATTAAAACCTTCCAAGATGACATTGAAGTTAGCTGATCGTTCTACTATCAATCCGGTTGGATTTGTTGAGGACATCCCCGTTAAGATAGAAAGGATATACATCCTGGGTGATTTTATCGTAGTTGACATTGAAGAGGACCCTGACGTCCCTATCCTTCTAAGAAGACCTTTCCTCGCTACGGCGGGAGCTATCATTAATGTTAAGAACGGTAGGATTGTTTTTCAAGTGAGTGATGAAATGGTAGGATTTGAGTTGGAAAATGTTATGAAAGGTCCCGTTGTTTATTCTTGTTTTATGATTAAAGATCATAAGGTGAAAGATCGCTTTCTAGCGTCATCTACACAATAAGATCTCTTTGATCCTTTTTAAGGACGCTTTCTAACTGTCAGGCTAATGACTCTAAACGAGCGCTTCGTGGGAGGCAACCCACAAATTTAATTGCTTTCTTTTTGTTTGTTTTGTGTTATTTTCATTTGTTTTGTAGGTTTTTGTCCGAATATGATGCAAAAAAGGGAAACAAAATTGACCCCCATGACCAGAAAGACTGGCACGGCCCGTGCCTAGCCAAACCACCAAAAACCCACAAAATGTCAGAACCTTTGGCACGGCTCGTGCCTGTGATGGCACGGCCTGTGCCTGTCTCCAGACCTCAAAACCACATAAAATGGCAGATAGGTGCGCACAGCCCGTGCCTAGGGGTGGCACGGCCGTGCGCAACATCCTTCCCCCTACACCTCAAAAAAAAATTATTTTCTTCCTCATTCAATCACCACAACTTCTTTCTTCTCTAAAACCTCCATAATCAAAATCCTTCAAACCTCACAAACTCCACCAAAACTCCACCAAATCAAACAATTTCTAACCCAAATCATCTCCAAACATCATTCCAAACATAAACCAACCATCAAAACCAACATTCATCAATCCAAACCACAAATTCACCAAATTCGTAATCCCTTTAACCCTAACCCAAAAACCATAATTTCTTCACAAATAAACTCAAAAACCTTACTTAAACCCCAACCTCATCACTAAACCAACCTTTCCTACACAAAACCTTGACAAAACCTAACCTTCCCCAAAACCCAAACCAAATCAACTAGGTCAATGGAATCAAAGAGGAAAGGCAAGGAGATTGAAGCCTCCTGAAGTGGTGCAAGCAAAAAGCAATCAACAATCCGCAACATGGGATCGAATTCAAAAATCCCGAGCAAAGGAATAGGTATAAATCTCTAATCTCTAGAACTATCTCTCCTTGTCGATACCCTAATGTTAATGATATGGATAGACTAGGAATAGAGGAACCTGTGATTAAGCTGTTGAAAAATTTAGGGTTGGTCGAGATGTTGAAACCTATGAGGGGGTTTCAAAACATCTATGAGTTCTTGAGCTCCATTTCTTTTACTAAAGATAGGTCGAATATGGACAACCCCGATCATAGGGTCGCATTCCGGCTCTTAAATGTTGATTTTGAGATGTCATTGGAAGCTTTTTGTTCCGAAGTTGGCGTCACAAATGCGGGGTATATCCATGACTTTTGGGATCAAACTTTAAGACCAGCCGACTACGACCTCGTTGCCTTTTGGAAGAGCATAACCAGTTTAAACCAATACAACTCTCGCTCCAATAAGGCTAGTAACATTCACAACCCTGTGCTTAGGTACCTTCAACGAGTTATGGCTTACACCATCTGGTGTAGGAAAGAGGTAGGAATGATGAGGACTGATGAGTTGTTCATATTGTGGGCTATGCTTTATAACCACCCTGTTAACATTTGCTATTATTTGCTTGATCATCTTGTTTCAATTGCTAAAAAGAAACCGGATGATAAAGGTGATATAGTGTTAGGTGGAATCATCACCTTCATTGCTAGGAAGTTTGGAGTGAATGTGAGTGAAGGGATCAATAGGATTGAGGGAAACATTAGGCTAAACTTAGATATACTCACCTCTATGTGCTTCCTTAAACCTTATGGCCTATCTCACAATTACCAATATGAGTGGAAAGTCAATAGGGCTAATTGTTTGATTATTCCACCTAATCCGGACATAACAAACCCGGAGGTGGTGGAAAATTTGCTTTATGTTGACACTAACCCACAGGTACACGATGATGGTGATGATGAAGAGGAGGAAGGTGCACACTTGCACCATGAGCAAGAAGTCGGTGGGCACTTTAATGACGAACGGTGGGCATGGATGCAAACCGAAGTTAAAAGAATAAGCACCGAGCAACAAAGACAAGGTGCTGAAATCTCCAAAGGGGCAATCGCATGACCGAAGAAAACAACCAAATGCTCCAGAACATGATGCAACACCTTCACTGTTGGAGTAAGCCCTAATAGCCAATCTATATTGATTGGGTTTGGCTTTGTATCATGATATTGATATAAATATATATTGTGAATATATAAATTATAAGGCATTTCTTTATTGATTTTGTTTTGTTTCAAAATAATAAAGTCCCTAGAATAGCTAGTCTGTTTAATGGAACATTAAGTATAACTTAATTGTGAGACCCCATTAAACATAAGGAAACTATTCTTAAAG
>Ga0228711_1007209_pt1 | contig 16192 bp, 4 predicted proteins | sample MedpolnodulmetaG_2_FD_177996 | JGI IMG/M metagenome (GOLD analysis project Ga0228711, IMG submission 177996) | Root nodule microbial communities from Medicago polymorpha collected in Santa Monica, California, United States - brown nodules | ecosystem: Host-associated > Plants > Roots > Nodule...
GATATACAATCAGAGGTATTCACAATACAATACGAAACAGAACAGACTCTGTTTTTCTAGACACTTAAGAATTCTAAGATATGAACAATTGAAAGAATTCTCTAAGTTGTTGATGTTTGTTTACGACATTTTGCACAGAGTATTGGCCTTGTATATGCGTGTGTGTATTAGCAGTTGTTCTCTAAGTCCTCATCCCTATTTATAGAGGATTTGAGAGACGTTGAGAATTTAGCCGTTACATCAACTTGTCTTGCTTTGAAGCTTTGATTCTTCACCCTTGATTTTTTTAACTGATTTGATAGTTGTCCTATGAAGAACTAATTTCAAATCCATTCCATTACAAAAGGAACAACGTCTGCAGCAATGTTACTGTTATCTTTGTCTTGTTGTAGAGACAAAGATTGCAGAGATGGTGGTTGCAGAGTTCGTGGCTGTACACTTCGTACAATGTCCTTTGTCAACTCTGGTGAAGTAGCTTCTGACGAGATATGCTTCTGATGACCATTGCTTCTGATGACCTTGCTTCTGATGACGTGTCTTCAGGAGCTCTTCTTCAGACCCGTTGCTTCAGACGCAGTTCTTCAGACGCATTTCTTCAGACGCATTCTTCCAAATGCTTCTAAGCTTCAAATAAAATTCCTTTGCTCTTGAACTTGTTCAATCAGAATCTTCATGAATAGTACTTTGATTATGGATCCTGTACACTTGAACAAATTGTTTAGCATATCCAATTGATGATTTTTAATACCTTGTTATTATCAAAACTCAATAGGTGATTTTGTGAAACACCCTTTGTTCCAACAGAACAAAATAAAAATGAGATTGAAATTGTACTATTGTGTTGTATTTATTTATTCTTTAACCTAAATTTGTATATTCAATATTATTTTTGTTATATAAAGAGAATTTATTGCTCCTGGATGTTAAACTCAATATCTACATAAGGTTGTTGATGAACTTATTTTTCAGTAGGTCCTTTAACCTTAGAATTCCCAAACATTTGAAAGGTTGTCATTCATTAAATATATACCATAAGATTTTCTACGTTTTGGAGAGTATACATCGAGTCTAATGAACTAATATAAAAAACAAAGATAACAAAATATTATTTGTAACATTGATTGAAATAAATGAAATGTTATGAGACTAAATGGCTTACAACAAAGGCTTTGGTGTCATGTATCCTTCAATCCAGGTATTTCATCAACAAGACCTTCTTTGGTATCTAAATTGTAAACAATATGATTAATAATTAATAATAATAGTAAAAAAAAAATTAAAATGTTGGTCACTATAAAATAAAGGACAAAACTTATATACAATTTCTTATTTGCTGTTACCCAATAAGAATATGACACGTGTATAAAATCTTCACATTAAAAGCCGCAATAAACTCAACTTAGTAGCTGCAACGTTAACCTTAATCTCCCGTTAACCTTTTTACTTCCCCCTCATCAACTGAACTCCTATTTTTCATGGTTGTTTGGCCTTGGCTGTGTACCTAGAAATTTGATGGCAATCATGTTTTATTCACCTACGTGAGAAGGTGCTCCAAGATTTGAAATAGATTTAAAAATTATGCGACAAATAAACTAAAAATTGGAAGGAAAAAACATTGTTTCTCCTTTGTTTTTGTTGAGAGAATTGTTTCTCCTTTTTTGTTGCAATTACTATAACAAAATCGGCGGAAGTAGGAGATTGTCCATGGTTAACTTTAATGGAGGAAGAACTAAGAATACGCACGACATAGCAAATAGGTACGGCTGCTGAAATTTACGGAGGAAGAACAAATATGTACGTGCCGTTAAATTAGAATGATTTTTATGTAACGGAGTTAAAGAGAAGTTAGTGACATGGAACTATGATCCACTTGGCATCTTTTAATTGGAGAACAGTAAACACAGGACATATGAAACTATTTATAAGTTTTGTCCTAAAATAAAACATGCACAGTATGACAAATGACTCCCACAATTATTTATTCTTATTCTTACCCCATATATATATATATATATATATATATATATATTTATAACAAGAATATAAATATTTAAAACACACCCGAGGTTGCAAACTTTAACCAACCTAAAAACATTAAGGTTTAAGCTAGCAAGTGTGCACCTTTTTATTTGAACAAAAAATTCATTCATTTTTATTATTTAAAACTAATAACTTAAGAGTTACTTTTGTAACCTTAATTAAAAAGTTTTCATAACCAGTGCCCTAAGCGAAATGGTTAAGGATGTCAAAAATAGTAACATTAATTATTTTGATCCGTAAATAAAGTTGGTATTTTTGTTATTATCTTGCAGAGTGTTGAAGAAGCAATGTGTAATACAATATATGAATTGACTATTAAAGATTATAATGATTACTTTGAACATTCTGAGGGACATGAGAAAGTAAGTAATCCATCTGTTTGACATAAATCTTTATTGTTCTTTTTCATTATTTAATTTTGACTGCAATGCTTCTTGGTTGATTTGAAGGACTACACAAATTTCATTCATGAATCAGTTGCTGTCTTTAATACTTGTATTGTTAGACCCAGTGAGTTGAGGGATAAATACCAAGAGCTACTTAATGATTTCTATGAGGTAAATTGCTTATGTGAATGATCATATCTTGTCTTCATTATTAGGATAATCAATAAATGATTTTTTTTACTTTTAACAAGCTTAATTTCATGTTTATCAATAGGCTCACAAATCGGTTGCATTTGTTAAGAAAGATGAACAATGTTCAAATGCCATACATTCTATGAAAGAGAAGCTGGTGGAAGCTTGTAATGATGACACTATGATTGACAATGTTGCAAACGTAACTTCTGAATAATACTATCATATTGTTCTTGTGATAGTAATTATACTATCTGTAATGGATTTGCTGTTAACTAGCTTAGACTTGGGCGTTCTAGCTCCCCTAAGAATAAACTTTTTTCCTTGTGTATCAAACTTCATTTGTAACTTCTCAAAATACCATAAAATCAAACCAAGACATTTCAGCCATTGAATGCCTAAGTATCGGTTCCCTATTCCCCTAATTGAGGATTTTATGGATGAATTAGGAGGGTCATCAATATTCTCTAAGCCAGATATGAAATCTGGTAATCACCAAGTTAGAATGGCACCAGATGAAGAGCACAAAACAACATTTAAAACTCATAATGGTCACTATGAGTATTTAGTTATGCCTTTTGGGCTAACAAATGTCCAACTTCCTTTCAAGCACTAATGAACCATGTGTTTGAAGAATATTTGAGAAAATTTGTCACCATGTTTTTTTTTTGACATTTGTCTATAGCAAAAACATTACCGGGCATGCAAAGTAAGTATAAATTAAGAAACATTATATTCAAATTTACATATTTATTCTTTAGTTATAAATATCTTAATGTAGTGGCAAAAGAATTTTATGTAGGTGTACACTCGCTAACTTAAACCTTAATATTTTTAGGTTAGTCTAATCTAACGCTATACACACACATACACACATTGATCGATCGTTCATTCTATAATGCATCATTTAATCTATCGTGTTGTAGTGATAAAAAACAATTAACAATTATATTTGTAAATCATTTACTTTAAATACAAATATTTAATACCTTATTTTCTCTCTATTTCTGTCTTCATATCATAACTATTATTCACTCTCTTCCTTTCTAGTGGTTGAATTGTTTTGGGTGTTTAAAAATAATTTTCCTACATTTTAAACGTTAGTAAACATATTTTAACTCGTGTTTAAATCTCTCTAACATATTTTATATATACTATTTTTCGAATAACAAATCTAGAAAACACTAACTTTATAAAAAAAATGTGAAGATGCATCAATTTTGAACCCTAGTCTTTATTTTTAACGTTAAAAGACATTTGAACCCGTGTTTAAATCTCTCTACAATATTTTATAATTTTATTTTTCGAACAACAAACCTAAAATATTATAAACAAAAATGCGTAGATGAATCAATTTCAAAATTTAGTCTTTATTTTTAACGTTTAAAGACATATTTAAACATGTGTTTAAATCTCTCTACAACATTTTATATATGTTATTTTTCAAACAATCAATCGCAAGCAGTGCAATCTTTAATTTAATCCCCCAATAACAATCAATCGGTACTTATCTCTCTTTTTTTTTTGCTCTAATTAGAGGCTATTTTTTTTAAACATGTATTGTTAACTAATTTTTTTATAATTCTAGAAGTCACTCATATCCTGGATAGTATCTGCAATTCTTGCACTTGGTATTAGCTATGTGACATATAGATATTCTTTCGTGTCAATGCGTGAGAACTCGATATGCTATTTTGTCAAAGATTATGTTCACTTTGTTGACACTAACGACCTCTCGGAGGAGGTAGATTGGCAAAAACGCAGGTGGTTACACCCGTTTCCGACCAAATGGATTGCAGTAAAACTTAAGTCATTGTTATTATTATTATTAGTGGTTATTGGTTTTTTTTACTATTGTTTTTAATTAAACTTTTATTTTTATTATATAAACAAACAAAATTGTGTTATTCATTTGGTGTCGTGGTGGCTGTAGAGTCAACCCATGTTATCAAAAATGGGAAATTAGCAACTCTTTCAAACTCAAGAGATATTGGATTGTGAGTTGACTAACTTTGGCTGTGACAGTGGTTCACTTGAAAACAGTTTTGAATACATTAAGGTAATGGTATAATCCTTGAAAATAAGTGTTGTAAAGTAGACAAAAGGAAACCTAAGGTTTACATCGACGATTATGAGTTTGTCCCTTTTTGTCTCTATGATGAGGGAAATGTGCGTCGTTGCAAAAAAGACATGTGGATATCATTGTTTGCATTGAACATAAGTTTCAAAACTACAAAGGGAGGATTTTCAAATATGGGTTGCCTTGGTTTTCCCCGACATATCATGCACTTTTGGTTGTAGGATATGAGAAATCTAATCAAGGAGAATATTGGATTTGTAAGAATTTTATGTTTTGTAAGAATTTCATTAAAAAATATTTGTTAAATTGCATCCACTTTGCTAACTCAGACTCACATTGTTATAAACAAATTTATGTTTTGGAACACATAATTATAAACATGAAACAAGTAAAAATAAACACAAATTTATACAAATATGTTTCATTAATTAATTTGGTCCATAAATAAAGTTGGTATAAATTAGCAAAGTGAGTATAAGTTAAAAAACATTCTATTCAAATTTTATTACAGAATGAATCAAAATAGGTAATTCTGAAGTAGATATAATAGTCACAAGGAAGAGGGGTTTGAATTGTGACCCTTTTAAAATTAAACATGTAACTTAAAAAGTAATTCTCAAGTTGAAACTTGAAATGGTTAAGTTAAAAACTGACTTTAGAACGTTCTGAAGTGTTAGTGCAAAAACCAGTTTAAATAAGTAAATGTGTTTGCGTGTGTTGTGTTTATTGTAAGTAAAAGTATAAGGAAGAGAAGAAGAACATGCATAAATTTATAGTGGTTCACCCAACGTGGCTAATCCACTCATCACAATTTTGTGAGAATTTCTACTATGATGTTTGAGATACCCTCTCAAATCCTGCACCTTACAACATTGCTCCCTTGGTACATATATAAAACTGTATTCTCTAAGCCTGAACATGCTTACAACCTTTCTTTGCTAAGTCACATCAGACTTTACAAATTTCTGCTCAACCTAACACTTTAATACTCTTAAAGCTAGATGAACCTTTTATCTTTGCAATAATTTAGAAGTTTGAATGAAATCAGACAAGAGGAAAAAGAAGAATGGATGGGAATATTATATTTGAAAAGATAAGAAAGAAGCTTGATTCACGCTCTTGGAGATTTTAATAATCATTAGAGTTGATTTGTGAAATCAAGTTGCTATGAAGCTTTTAAATACTTTTAATAAGTTGTTTTTATATGCTTGTTAGTTGTATGTTTAATGATGAGCCTTCCACTCCCTTTATAGAGTTTCTTGACCTCTTGTAGCCGTTGGAGTGTGACAAATAGTCTTGTGCCACATGTCCTGGGACCCACCAATTTTTGCTTGAAAATCTAGGTGAACATTCTGAACTCAAAAGACTTCAGAATGTTGTTGTGTTTGTCAAAATATTGTTCCTAGGTTCAAGTTGATGAAGGCTATATGTGTTTCTAGGTTCCATCGTATGAATATTACATGAATTTCTAGGTTGTATCATGAAGTTTGTTCTTTGTACGAACTACAGAATGTTCCTGAATCAAATCTCTTTCAAATATGTCCTAGAACTAGTGCAGGAGAGAGGAAATTGAAATTGTCACTTCAAACCCATGCTTTAGGGATTTGGTTTGTTTTGTATAGTACTTGCTCCCTTACGTGTTGAATCCTTAATGAATCAGACTAGATCTTGATTTTTGCTTTGCTTTTTACTTTTTACTTTTCATTGACTAACTATACTGTTCATGTCAGAAAAAGCATGTAGCTCGAATGAACGTTCTGAACTCGAGAGACTTCAGAATGTTTTTTTTGTTTCACTTAGGATGATTTGTAATACTTCCATTTGATGTAATCAAATCCTAATAGTGAAACATCAATGAAGTGCAGTAGGAAAACATCTAGGATGATATTCTTGATGGAATATTCCTAATGTTTTGTACTACAAATGTTCATAGTCTTGAATGAACATTGAAGATTCCTTTTTGACTTTAATCAAATAAATGTCTTTATACCTTGATTGATCTAAGTCAATGTACTTTACTTGGCTTTTATTTATGCCACATGAGCCTTGCATGTTATTCATTTTGAAGATCCCTATTTTGAAAACTTTTTACAAAAAATTTATACTTTTAGTCCTCCAAAATTGTCCCTATAAAATGTAAATAGGGACTAAAAGTGAATAAACATCGAGTAATAAATAATAAAGGACTAATAAGAACCGAACATGACTATCTCTAAAAAAAAAGAAAAAATAACCAAACATGACTTATTAAAAATTAAAGGAGAGCCCAAATCATAGTCTAATTTGGCTAGAGTACCAACAACACACATGTTGGCCTTGTGATACGAAATTCTTTGAACCAAACTTCAAGTGGAAGGAGCAAACTTTCCAAATTATCATTTCAATGGGACTTATCTTTTAAGTGTTATCAAACGTGTTGAAAATTCTATCAATTTTTTTTGGATTAATAGATCTTTATCCCCTGTAATATAGGTCATTTCTGAATTTTCCCCTGTAATTTTTTTTATCTATTAACCCTTTTTTTTTTTTACTCAAATAGATTTATGACTAGTAAGATTTGAAATCAAGATTTACAAACACAACTGGGCATAATGCCCAATGTTATTGCTATTACGATTGTGATTTAACTCTAAAAATCAAGAGTGTTCACGGATACGACTCAACTCATGAACCCGATCAGCCAAATCAATCCAACCAACATTTTAATTCAATCTAATCAAGTTCAAATTTAACCCGAACGAAACCAGTCAAATAAAATGGTATTTGGTTCAACTTGTGGGTTTTATGTTTTGAACATGCGAGCCAAAGAACCAATCGGTTCACATGTCATATTAATTTTAAATTATTTTTTAATAAATTGTGAAAACCACCCTTACCATAAATCTAATATTTTTAATACATTTTTTTTTATTACTGTTCTTCGCCCTGCACAAAACGCTCGCACCCAACTGAAAAGACATTAATGCCCCTGCGTGAGTTAAGTCACGCGCCACTGGCATGTGCGCGAGTTAACTCACGCACCTTGACCGGTGGTCAGAGCTGAAGGACACACAATTTTGCACGTTTTTGTTAAGTTTTTTCACGTTTTTTTGACTATATTTATGGTAAATATAACTTATGTTACAACGTATTGAATAAAGTAAATAAATGAATTAGAATAAATTCAGCGTGAATTCGAATAAAAATTGCGTATTGAATAAATTCAAATAAAGTTACGTATAACAAAAAATCAAAAAAATGCCTAATTAAACTCAGCGTGAATTCGAATAAAGTCGCGTATTGAATAAATTCAAATAAAAGTTACATTACATTATATAAACGAGTCATTACATTACATTCAGGAATGTTCCTTCCAACTACAACAATTATCTTACCATTGAATGGGGTAAATTCAAACTAGCTAAACACTAGCTCTCAAGCATTCATCCGGAAGTTCTATTGTTTCATTCAAAAGATTAAATTCTTGTTAGTTTGGTTTAGATGATGGTATTCAAGTGCCAAAAGAACGAGGTACAGTCCTTGACACTTCAATACCTTCATCTAAACCAAACTAACAAGAATTTAATCTTTTGAATGAAACAATAACACTTCCGGGTGAATGCTTGGGAACTGGCGTTTAACAAGTTTGAATTACGCCATCTAGAGGAAGATAATTGTTGTAGTTGGAAGGTGCATTTCTCTACCTAATCACGATCTTTTGGCGAAATCAGACTGTTGATTATATCTTCAATTGATCTTAGCAACGTTACCCGCATATCGATCCACTGGAACATGCTGTGCTCCCAAAACACGCTCTTCATGTTTTCGTCGTTCGTTAATTCCACCCAAGTGAACGATACTCTTCCCTCGTCGAGCGTTGGACGTTTATATCGAACGTATTTCACCCTCCTTGTGTCTTTGGGGTTGACTCCTTGGTTGAATTCATTAAGTTGATCCTTGAGACCTCTTAATGTTACACCAAGGTACAAAACCTTCAACCTCTGAGGTTCTCCGCCGTTGAATTGTGCATGAACGTCAATCCACCCTGCCATTGCTTCAAATCTACACAGTAAGAAATTAAAAACAATCAATGAAAAACTCATTCAAACATTTCATCGAACACTTGGAGTGCAAATTATACATAAACCCTAAAACTCAAAATTACAACATTAACATGCAAACATCTAACCACAATTAAGCAACATAAGTCATTTACATGTAACATTGTATCATTTCTTGCAAGCAAAATCAAAATTTAAACAAACCCTAAATCTAAAAAAAAAACTGCAACATAAACATCTAAACATTTAAGCAACACAAGTCATTTTCATGTACACATTGTATGATTTCTTGCCAAAAAAACAAAAATTTAAACAAACCCTAAATCTAAAAAATTTCTAATTTAAGAGAATTTTTTTAACATATAAACATAAAAGTTTAATGGTGTTTAATTATGAAGACTTACTTGTTATTGGAGTTTGTTTGATTTGAACTTGAAGGAATTTTGGGTTTGAGTGATTTGAGAGAGATTTCTGAGATTTTTTGAGATTTTAGATGAGAAATGAGAAAATGAAGTGTTCTGTCTTCTTTAAGACAGCACGTAGCGCCACTTAACTAGCGCAGCGCAAGTTAACTTACGCAACGTTAGTTAAGTGGCGCAACAATTAACACTTGCACTACTTAACTAGCGCATGGGCATTTTGGGCATGACTGCAGGGTGCGAGCGTTTTGTGCTGGGGAAGAGCAGTAATTTTTTTTTTGGGTACACAATTACAATTTTTATTAATTGTAAAAACCGAAACTTAAATCTAATTTGAGAGACTTCATTAAAATTAAGAGACCTATCAAGCCTTTCACTTTTGTTTTAGATAACATGCATTTACTTTTGTATTTTATTTAAATTGTGAAAGATTTTTTAAGCATTGAATGATGTAGTATTTGATTTCAATTGTACAATTTTTCAAATGTTTGAGTATCATAAATTTGTTAATTGAATTTCTTTTTATTTAAAATTTAAATGAGTGGATTGGTTTAGTTTGGTTCGATTTTAGTTTTAAAAGTACAAGTTGAACGCACAATCTAAACCATTGGTTTGAATATTAGATTTAAACAAATTCAATCCAAGTTTCAAACACCACCTAGCAATAATCTCTTGACAAAGCTAGCATAGTGGTATAGTACCTTTTGCTTTTTTGAACCCAATTCCATTAGTTGCTTGCAACTAAGGTAAAGGGACCAAGAAATGCAACTCATCGTGCCAAAAACAGCCAAATATAAACATACCAAACCAAAGCTGGTGCACGTGAGAGCCATTATGGAATATGGACTCTTGTCCATCCATGGACATAGGTGTGGGCCCCAAACGCCAGCTCAACTGAATGAGCCAGTATCACAACCCAATTGGATTTGCATTGAGCAGGGGTGTTCATAGATTAGGGTAACGCGTTTAATCCGGTCATCCGATTCAAAACAAACCATATTTTAATCGGAATATGTTAACTTTCTGAAGTTCAGACTTGATGTTAGTATAATTCGATCGAAAATCGTTTCATTTAGAAGTTGTACTCAGTTTTTTTGAATGTTTCGTTATTTGGTGAAGTTCATTAACATTAGTCTAATTACTTAGTTGATATAACTTTAAATTTGAATAATTGAAAATCACATAGCCACTCATTTATAAAAATAAAAAATAGTCACACGTCTTAGGTTATCTGGTCAAAATATTGATATTGTTAGACCAACATCGTGTCTGATGTTTGAATCCCGCCTCCTCCATCTATGTATGCGAGTTTCAATGGTATTTATTATTCCATCTATCTAAAAATTTAAAAATATATCAACACAATTTGATGTAAAAAAAAAACTGATTGAATATATTATATTTTCAAAAAATATTGGCTCCTTAATAAATACTATATTCTACTTGTAAGGTAACTGTTACATAGTGGTGTAGTTCAATTCTCAAGTCACCGACTTCATTGCTCAAACAAGGTACAGAAACTTTAGATCTCATTTTCTTTATTGCTTTTCAATTTAGATCTACACTATGGAACTACTCAATTATACTTGTTTGTTTTCATTGTCAATGTTTCATTTTTTTTTTTTTTCCTACTGTATTATGTTTTTGTCTCTAATTGACTCATGATGTTTTTTTTTCGTGTCTGATTGGATTAAGTTTTGTTAATTATTTTAATGGTGGGGTTTACTTTTTTATTTTTTTCAGATTATAATTGTTAATTTTTTTTTGTTTAGTTTGGAGTGATGGTTGAAAATTGAGGTTTTTTCAAATGAGATATTAGGATCACTGTTGTTGCATGCTTTCTTGTATGTGTTTTTCATGCTTGAATTATCTAAATTTATTGATTTGGAGAACCCGAGTTCAATTCCTGGTTAGAATTATACTTTTGATCAGACTTTACTTACCCCACGGTCGAATTCTGGATTACCTCCCCATTCTTTCAAGAACATGAGTGTTAAGCCAAACATATAATTTTTTTTACCTAAAGTTGGATTCTTTAGCTTGAGTTTGTTGATGGGGTGTTAAACTTGTTATGAGATTTAGCATCTCATTTAGCTTGTTATGTACTTTTTGCATGTTGAGTTGAGTATGTGCAATTTGAGCATAGCAAGATCTGAAAGGTATGGACTGATTTTTGTTTCACTTGATCTGTACTCAAAGTAGTGTCCATTGATGGAACTAAAAGAGATATAATGAGATGAAATTTTGATTACTTTGTAAGATAGAAGAAACAGGAGCAATGTCTATTTTCATAATTTTGATTACTTTGAACAAATCGTTATTGTTCCATAATAAATTATTTAGTACAAAGTGTTGTCAAATAGCAGCTATAGCAGCGCTGTACTGTTGCGTTGCAGAATTTGATCAAATCGTTATTTTCCATGATCCACAATTGACAGCATTGACTTGAATATATGAAAGAAAATTGAAATTTATATTTTTGTGTCACATGTAAAAGAAACAATTAGAAGGATAATATTATTTATTCATCTTGGTTTTTTTCTTCCACGCAAAGGTTTCAATCATAGTGACGGCCTCTGTATGCCCAAATCTATGTTTTTCACATTCACAGACTTTTCATTTACTTGTCAAATATTTTCTGGTTGAAGAGTCTTGTAGTTTTATGAAAAAAGATGGATGGTGTATAAAATTTGAAATTTGATACATGCCGTTTGCTAGAGTAAAATAATTATCTCTGCTGCATTATATAATGATCAACTTAATACTTTGAGCATAAACATTTTGGATAGTTATAACTTTCTTTCGAGTTTTCACGGCTCTTGGTTGGTTCTGTTTGCTACTTTAAGGTTATCTTTTCGTCATTCCACGAATGCTGGATGTTAATTTTCTCATGAAAAAATGTGATGATACTATGTAGGTTTTGTCACGCAAACTTTGATTTCGACAGGAAATGGGTCGTGGAGTCAGTTGCGGTGGCGGTCAGAGTTCCTTGGGATATCTCTTTGGCACCGGAGAGACTACCAACAATGTTCAACGTGCAAATACTCAAGGTGAACCTTTAAATAGCGGGAGTACACAAAATGCTAGTGTTGCTTCGCCAGCTAGCGTTGCTTCACCAGCTAGTGTTGCTTCACCAGCTGCTGTTGCTTCACCGGCTAAGGTTGTTTCACCTGCTAGGGTTGCTTCACCACCAATTGATAAGGAGACTCCAGCTGGAATTCCTGGGTGCCTCAAGAACAATTACCATCGCGCTGATGGGCAAAACTGTGGCAACTTCCTCACTGTATGCCCCTTGACAACTTTTTCCGTTTTTATTTGAATTGTACTGCATAATTGCTTCTTCATATCTCTGCTCTAAATATTCCTGCCACTTAACTTAGCCTGGGAAATACTCGAAAGTTTCATCAGTGTTGTCAATTGCGAAATATAGCAATGTGCTACAGCGCTATAACACCACTATAGCCGCTATTTGACAACTCTTTTGTTCTAAATAGTGTATCACGGAACAATTGTGATTTGACAACACTGAGATTCATACATAATATAACGATCGGAGAGTTTTGTTTGGCATTTACTGAAAGTTTTAGAAAAAGCAGTAAAGAAGATAAAAGGTTAGTGTTTACAATTTTATATCTGCAGTAAAAGTCTTAAAGTAAGTAAACATGATTTTGAGTTATAATAGTATTACACTGGGAAATCCTATATGCAAAAAGTTATAGTGAAAAATATTCAAAACATTATAATAGAAATAATTCTGATCTTGTGCCCCAACTACATAAGCATGGTTCCTTGCCATTTTGTTTGGAAGGAAACAATATAAATGTCAACAAATCTTGGAGTAACAGAAATCCCTTTCATCCGTATCCATATGATAATGATATAATATGAACTTCATAAATGTTATCTTAATATTTCGTGGTTGTCATGTGTGGATTATGTATACTCTTTGTTATCGAATCGGTACTTTCCTTGATCTGAATTATTGAGTTCTGATTAACAGATAACATAACAATGCAAATATCAATCTTAAGAATTAACCATCCTTCCTCTGCAAATATTAATTTAACCTTTTGTATATTGTTTTTTTTTTCCTTTCTTTTTTATCTGGCCTCATTTTTCTGTATTGAATGCATAAGCTTGAATTGTGATTTCTCATTTGTGTTAGAATACATGCTAAAGAATATTTGTGCTGCTGCTATATTTTTGTAACTTGCCATGTAGCAACTGCATATTTTAGTTTTTATGGTGGCTTCTGATCAAAGTTTTCTTCATTATTTCATTTCTATATTGCTTTTCTCATGATGGAAGTTTGTGTGTATGATCCCGACCTTCAAATAAAAACATGGATCGTCCTTTGAGTGTTTAAGTGAATTCAAAAGTGAACTAGGTGGTTGGACGCAAGTAATTAATGCGCTTCGGCTAATGTTGAAAAGTTTGGGTAGTACCCGAGTTTGATACCCGGCTAGAATAATTCTTGGTCAGACTTTATGTACCTCCCCCACTGAACGCTGGATAAGTTAAGGTCTCCTCACCTTGGGAACGGGAGCCTTAAAATAAAAAGAAAAGAATTGCAATTATAGTATAGGCATTTTGATAATGTGTTGCAGTTATAGTATTCAGCATGAATGAAATAATTGTAACTTAAGTGGAGAAAAAGTAGTATAACTACAGTGGATATGTCTTGTAGTACCTCTCTTTTTTCTCCATCTTACACAACAGAGTTGGTTTGATGCTTTAGGAGTAATGATCGACTAATATTTTTATTTTACTCACCTTTATTTTCCTTGGTTATAGGCTTTTTTATGATATGATGAATTGTTTTTAATCATGGTTTCATTTTGAGTGCAGGATCGACCATCTACCAAAGTTCACGCGGCCCCTGGTGGCGGATCATCCTTAGGTTATCTCTTTGGCGGTCCTCCTGGTAGTAACTAATTCATCAGCGTGACTGTAAAAAATGCTTCTCATTCAAATCTGCCATGTGTAAAGTAGATGGTATTGTCGCATTGTGTTGAGACCATTGGAGTTGTTTCTTGTGCAAGTGACCCTTGATAGTGTTGTAATGGCTCAATGGAACTAAGCTGGTTCATTGGCCAATTGTTCTGTGCAATTGTTCTTTTATCTTTCTTGTGCAAGTGAACCCTTGACAGTGTTGGAATGGCTTAAGGAACTAAGCTGATTAATGGTTTCTGTCAATGAATTTACATTGTATGTATGAGCTTTAGTGGCTCAGAATTATTCTTTTATAATTATTTGTGTGTTTAATATCATAATGTTGCTGGTAAAAAAAATCATAATGTTGACTCAGTTTCAGTAACTTATCATTTACCATATTGTATGTTCTGCAATCTTATATATCTTTCTAATTTGAAGGAAAATATTCTCCCTAATGACCATATTGTATGAGTTTTTGTGATCTTGCATGAAATCTTTACTATTAGTTGCTAGCTAGTAAAATTGAATGAGGGAAAAAAATCAGTTTGTTTGCAATTTGGAATAGCCAACCATTCCTTTGGTTAAGATACAGATCATCCTTTCTATAGCCACTATCAATCAGTATATGTATAGCCACTGTTGACTGTTTTCTCATTCTTATTGGTTGGTATTTGTTAACAATGAATTTGGTGCTGTTTTTAATCTTGGTTGTTTGTTAAATGAATTATTCATCAAATGTAAAAAAGTAAATATAATTTTTAACCTGTAATTGTTACTTTAGTCATAAAAAAAACCCTGTAATTGTTACTTAAGGATTAGGTCAAGCGAAAGGGATCGGACTCCTAGAACGTGGCGAATCAAAATTCAAATTTTGGCTGAAATAGGTATCTATATTTAGTGTTTGATACATCCTAAATAAGATTATCTCATGTTGAGAAAAGCTTAGACAAAATGAAATATTAAATATTTCTTTTAAATAGATATCAATTTCTTAAAAAAGTTTGTAATTGGATCCCAAAATTATCTAATAATTTGTAAATAATTCCTCAAACTAAAATGTTTTCAATTGTATCCCTAAAATTTATACAGCTTTTTTTTTATTAGGTTCTCAATTTAGAGACCACATACATTTTGTTGTGTATGTTCTTTTTCAGGATTTCGACCCTCTTTTATTCCAAATATAAAAAAAATAATGTTTATGAGGGGATTAATTGTCAATTTTGAAAAGTTGAGAGACTCAATTAATATTTTCTTTTACAACTAGTTATCTTGGTCTCTGAATATGTAACAAATAGCCACAATATTTTTTTTAATGTTTCGAAATCCTAAAACAATCTTTGAATGTACACTTCATTAATCAAAATAGTTTTTATACTAAAATAGGCTCTCAAATGCTGAGATTAACTCTTTGCATAGAAAAACCAATATGTCAGTAAATAAATATTTATAAGGATTAATATGAATTAATAAGTATAAGTAAGTATATTCAAAGACCGATATAAAAACACTAACCCAACATTTTAATATAAAAAAACTATTTAGACTAACATAATACAAAAATAAGCTATTTTAAAATTTCAATATCTCATGAGATTATTGTGGTTATCCAGGGGACCAAAAGAAAACTTAACTCATTTTTTAATTCAAGATTCTAAACATGCCACAAAATATTTATATTCAGTCCAAACATTTTAACTATTATCACTTGTAGCATAGTTTAAATAACGAAAGAATAAGAAACTAGGGTTTTCCTTTACTACTCACTGACTGAAATTTCTGTGCTGTGCGAGATTGTTAGAGATTCGAGTCTCGCCGCACAAACAACCATGACGACGGTGGTTCCTACTTCCGAAGAAGACGCCGCTCTTTCCGTTGTCCGATTCGCGTCTGAGCTTGCCTGGGCTGATGCTGGTCCCGAGGTAACGTAACTTCCCCATTCCCAAATCGATCCTTTTTAGCTTTTCGTGATTTTGATGTGGATTTGAATGTGTTTGTGTTCAATTTGTGTTTTGTATGCGTGAAATTGAAAAATGGGTTTGTCTTATGACGAAAGTTAGATTTTTTTTTTTATTTTTTTTTTTATTTTTTTTTTTTAATTTT
>Ga0228711_1007213_pt1 | contig 16191 bp, 10 predicted proteins | sample MedpolnodulmetaG_2_FD_177996 | JGI IMG/M metagenome (GOLD analysis project Ga0228711, IMG submission 177996) | Root nodule microbial communities from Medicago polymorpha collected in Santa Monica, California, United States - brown nodules | ecosystem: Host-associated > Plants > Roots > Nodule...
AACCGTAAGGTATGAGCCTGTGAAGCCTAAAAAAAAGGACAGAAAACCTTTGGAAGAAAGAGAACACGACTCCAGAGGATGGTCCAAATCATTAGATGGGGGCAGCACATGTTGTTCTAAAGTGACCTGTTTGATTGCAGCGACTACAATGCACCACTCGCTTAACACGCCCGCGATCTTCTGCACGAACTCTCTTCTTTCTTGGTCGCCCAGGTGGTCTGAGTGATTTAGGGGGGTAAATAACAACTTCTAGAGCTTGGCTAACATTGGCATCCCCCTCAGACAACTCCTTCCAGAGAGATTTGTCAGGAATTGGATGTATGGTTTCTGAGTATGTCTTGCGATATGCTGCAACAGTGAAACAGCTTTCTGTGAATCTATGAACATTTTGTCTGCAAGACAAAAGTGCTGCCACAGCATGAGCACAGGGCAAGCCATAAAGCTGCCAACCACGACAAAGACAGCAGCGATTTCTTATATCAACTATATTAGTTCCCTCATGAGATATAACTTCAAACTCAGCTTCGTTGGCACGAAGAACCTGATAAGTGCGTGCATGTTCAATAGCCTCTGTAACACGTCTCTCAGCAGAAGGAACAAGTACGGATGCCCACTGCATACTGGTTTCTCGGCGCTCATTGAACCAAGTCATTAGCTGCCTTCTAATGCATTCCAACATTTGAATTATTGGAAGCCCAGATGCTTCTAATATCCAACTGTTTAAATCTTCAACAATGTTGGCCGTTGTTTGACCAAACCGTTGCCCCTCAAAATAAGCCGTAGCCCACAGACGAGGTGGAATTCTTCGAATCCAATATGCAGCATCCTGTGATATCTCTTCAATTTCCAAAACTTTACCTTCAAATCCAATTATAGTAAGAGCATTGGCGGCTTCCCATAGAAGATTTACCAGCATGGTATTATTAAATTCCTTTCGGAAGTTGTCACTTAAGTGCCGCATACAGAATCCATGGAAAGCAGTAGGAAAATTTGCTTCAACGCCATCCACAATTCCCTGCTGTCTATCAGACAAAATAGTAAGCCTTGGCATGTTTTCAGTATTAACCTCAAGCAGGTTATGAAGTTCAGAGAGAAACCACATCCAATTATCATCGTTCTCCTCGTCAACAACACCAAATGCAAGAGGAAAGAGAGCCCCATCACCATCAAACCCTGTAGCAAGAAGTAACGTACCAAGATACTTGCTCTTAAGATATGTTCTATCAAGCCCCAAGAGTGGCCGACATGCATTTAAAAATCCATAAATAGATGCTTGAAAAGAAATAAATAGGCGTTGAAAGCAATTATCAGATGGATTTCCATAAACAGATGCAATACTTCTCGGGTTTGTGCGTTTCACCTGTGCACAGTATTGTGGAAGCAATCGATACCCTTCTTCGAAAGATCCACGCATTGCAGCCATGATACGCTCCTTGCCTCTCCATGCTTGCTTGTACGATAAGGTGATGCCGTGAACCCTATGAATCTCTTCCAATATCTCCTTTGGCTTGCAATTAGGGTTCTCCTTCAACCTTTGCTCCACAGAGCTAGCAACCCACTGAACTGAAGCTTGCTGATGACCAAGATGAGAAATTCCTCCACATGTATGACTCTCATGAATTGTCCTGATAGTAAAAGTTGGAACCCCGGGGAGCTTTGCTGCATGAATGCGCCAGGGACAACCCTCACTAGCACATTTGGCAGTAAAGCGTGTCTTGTCAGATTTTATAGTCTGCATCTCAAAGTGCAGAGCAATTGCTGTATCCCTCAATGCTCTTCGGCAACTCTTGACATCAGGAAATTCTTGGCCTACCGACAATTCATAAGTTGGAATCACATCAACTGTACGAGCCTGAACTACATGAGGTGGAGAAGAAAGCATATACTGTGGCTGATAAACAACCATGTCATTGGCAGAATCGATGCTCATTTCGGGATTCTGAACCACAGCCAGGTCCATGCTCTCATCAAATCCTTGGCTTTCTGAAACAGTCAAATCATTGTTCTCCGATAGGACCAACTCATGGTTTTGTCCAGGAAAGGACAACTCATCATTGCCACCATGCTCAGGTTTTTGATCCATGGCCACCTTATGGTCATGCTCATGCTCATAAGTTTGACCATCACCACCTTCCTGGACATGGTTTTGTTCCAACCCGAATTGATGTTCATCGGCGTGTTCCAAGCCCAGTTCATCATCATGAGTTTGTCCCAAGTCCAAATGATGCTCAAGGTCTGATCTCATTTCCAATGCACGGTTCTCACCAAGTCCAAAACTTTGATTACGGTCAAGCACCGATTGCTGGTCATGGCTATGTACCAAATTATGACTTTGATCAAGCATCATATCATGGTTAGCCATTGAAGATATAAATCGCAACTCCGACAACAGCAAGATCCACAGTTTACAATGCAAAAAACTGTTTTATGACTTTGACATTAGTGCAAGATCCTACAAGTAACAACAAAAAAACATGTCAGAAAAACCATATCAATCCTCTTTCCAACTTATGAATGTTAAAAACCCTGAATTGTATGCATTAAAAAATAAAAATAAAAACTGAAGATCAACATGAATCCAGTTTGCAAGTGAGTGAACATAAAAATCACACATTCACGACCCAGAATGGAATTGATTATAAAAATGAAAACTTTACTAAAACCCATGAAAAGTATTAACAAAATAATGATTATTAAATATTCAAATAACGTAAATTACCTGAGGGGCTTCACCATATCCCAAAAGGGTAACGAACCATGATGGGGAAAAGCTTAGTGGTGAGAAGTTACTAGAAGCGGTTCAGAGAAGGGAAAAAGGGGTTTTGTATTTGAAAAGAGGTTGATGGGACAAATTGGCGGGGAAGTGGAGAAAATCGGAAATAGTGGAGAAGAAGGGTAAGAAGGAGAAGAATGGAGAAAGGGTAATGAAATTGTGAGGGTTGAGAAGGGAAAATCAAGATCTGAGGCTATGCATAAAAAAGGGGTATTTAGGTCAAACAAATGCAATCTCACTTTTCTTCACAATCGTGGAATTACTGTTTTCTCCTCTTCCACTAGGTACTAACTCAATTTATTTCTTGTTCTTGTGGGTTTTTTTTTTCAATTAATTTTCATTTGGTGTTTTTTTAATTAATTTTCTCACTGTGTTTCTCTTTGGTATTCACCTTTGGTTTCCCTAGGAATGAATATAATTTATAATCTTGTGACTATTTTTAAAATATTAACATTAATGCAGTGTTTCTATTAAATAATTTTTTTATTTATATACAAAATACCGTTCAGTATTTGTACTACTCCTATTGCAGATTTTAAATGTTATATCTTAATAAATGAATTTTGGGTCATGATAACCGATGTCCCAGACACTAGTTAGATAGAAATTTTTCATTAAAAATAACAATTTTTTGACTTTCATAAAGTGAAACATTCAACTTTTTCATTGTTTTTAATGCAAAATTTTTATATTAGCCTCCTTAACTAGTACCACAAGGCACTAGTTAACATTTCCCATAAATTTTATATACATGCATGAAAAAGTCGATATGATAAAATATCGGAAACTCATGATTATTTTTAACATATAAACATCATTGTAGTGATTCTATTAAATAAATTTTTATTTTATATGCAAAAGTTCATTCAATGTTTGTTGGACGATTTATTTTTGATGGTGGCCAGAGTTTGAACTCCGAACCTTGCATATATTATGCATTGCCCAAACCAGCTAAGTTAAACTCACGAGGACATGTTTGTTGAACGATTATAAAAGTAAGGAGATCTTGAGGTTTAATAAGGACGATTATGAAAGTTTCATGTGATTTTATTTTTATAGATTGTTAGGAGATAGATATGACCATTATCCTTGTTTAAAAAAAATAAAAAATGATCATTATCCGTAATTAATTTTTTATAAAAAAATAAATTAGTCTCATAGTTATCCTTGGAAATTGGTTGTGCCTGTGGTTACCATTATCCGTAAATAATTAATTTTTTAAAAAACAAATAAACTAAATTTTTTAAAATGACAATTTGTGCTTTTGGATCATTCTTTCTCCCTTCCAATTTATATGCATTAGGTATTTTCAACTTTGAACACCAATATCTATAAAACACAATTATTATTATTGTTCCTGTTTTTTGACGAAATTATTGTTCCTGTTATTACACATCTTTTGCTACGAGTTTTTAAATTTATTTTAGATACATCACGGAGCTTAAAAATTATCTCATTTTGATGTGATGTGTTTGATATTTCAAGTTTATAAATACTTACCAATCTTATCTTAAATTTCATCAAACAATTTTAAATATAAAATATTTAATTTTTAATTTAATTAATACTAAAGTTTCCTGTGCACCCGTCTAACATCGCGGATGAAGAAGTATTTCGAATCGAAATTTGTAATACTCCTATTATGTATTTTGTTGTAACATTCTTTGTTGACGATATGATATTTCATCAAACGATACATTTTATGACTCTGATAATTATTCTTTACGTAATTTAATTATTTAAGTTTCATTCCAAAATATTACGTTTCACTTAGTATCAAAATATTTCAGCTCATAAGACCCGTGCGGCGCATGGGTCGGCGTTTTAGTTTTAGATGAAATTTGTTAGGTTAAATTGCTGCTAACCTAATGCAGCATTTTAGAGGAAAATTATTAGGTTAATTTGCTGCAGACAAATAAAAACGATTATGCAATGTGCCGACCCTAGTTTTCTAATGAGAGAAACTCCAACTCCTCTCTAAACTTTCTTTCTCTTTCGTTCATCGAGGAAGGGTGGTTTTAGGTCATTTTTTGACCTAGAATCACCCATCTACATCTTTTTTCCCTTTTCTTTTAATTTAAATAAGTGATTTTCATATAAAGTTTTCCTTTTGCGTTTTTTATGATTTTGTTGTCTAACTGCGGCGTTGTGCTGTTCGTCGTTTTGTGCGGCGTTTGATTTCACGTCTTGTTGCGGTGTTTGTTTAGTTTCTATTGAAAGATCGACATCGGCCAATTACAAATTCAACCAATGATTTGTGCGTCAACGTTGAAGATTAGGAAGCATGTGTATTTCAGTGACTTAGGTTTTATCATATTATTTGTAGGCTTTGAATGAATAAATATCGTTTTGTTTTTTTAAAAAAAAAAAGGATTATGAAACCTTGTTATATATTGTTAGTAGATGTGTGTAGTTATCTATAAAACCTCCCATGTGTAGCTAAAAAAATTGCTGATATTTTTAAGTAGGAAAAAAAAAAAAATATTTTGTTAGCGCGCTGAAAATTCTCTTGTTGTTTCGAGTATGGTGAGGTGATAACGCCGAAAAGAGCTATTTCACTCAACTACTAGCTTCAACTCAACGCAGCTGCAAATACTTCCCGCATCTCCCATCCCATCGTTAACCAAAGAAGAACAACATAAACAAATTATTGTTAAACCCTATAAACCAAAATCACTCACTCACCTATTTTTTCCTATGCTTCACATCGTCCCCACTGTGTCTTCACGGCACACTTCCACTTCATTCTTTCCCTTCAAATCCATTCACTCTCCTTCTTCTTCTTCTTCTTCTTCTTCACTCGCCTTCTACATGGAACAACCTAATCTTTTATCTTTCAAGCTTAAACACTCTCACCAACCCCACCAACCAAATGCTGCACTTTCTCCAAGGTTAATTAATTCATTCAATTTTACATTTTTATTATTCCCTTTTAATTTTTTACTTCTTTTCACAACAACCCATTATTAAAGTTTGAATTTTTACTATTGTGTTTTGTTTAATACCTGTTTTGAGAACAACCCTTTTCACCTTTTCTATTGCACTACTGTTGTTTGTGTAGGAATGAGGAATCTGTTGTTCATGGACCATCTGAAACGGTTGTTGGGGTTTTAGGTGGTGGTCAACTTGGTCGTATGCTTTGTCAAGCTGCTTCTGAGATGGCAATTAAGGTTGTTGTCTTAGATCCTCAAGAGAATTGTCCGGCTAGTTCGTTATCACATCATCACATGGTTGGAAGCTTTGATGACAGCGCCACAGTACAGGAATTTGCAAAGAGGTTTGTTCATGTTACTTTGAATTATGTCATCTGACTCATATTCTCTTTATGTATGTATCACTCGATTGTAATATTGCGTATGTGTGTTGGTTTGATATGGTGTTCAGGTGTGATGTTTTAACATTTGAAATTGAGCATGTCGATGTTGCTACATTGGAAAAACTTGAGAAACAAGGTGTTGACTGCCAACCTAAAGCCTCTACTATACGAATTATTCAGGTATTATATTGGTGGAGTTTTAAAAGTTTTTGGCTGCCAGAGCTAGCAGAGAGAAAACTAACAACTTCATGTTTTTAGCTTTTATAGTGAATTGTCCCCGTTGTTACAACCCAGTGGTTTGGCTCTGAGGACATTTTACGTGGAATCCCGGATTTGAACCCGGTAACCACATTCCCCCCTACCCGTGTGTGTTTGTTCGAGTATGTGTTGGGCGCTTGGCCAATAGCAAAAAATAAAGCCTTTTTAGTGAAATCATTTTGCACCCCGCATAGACTTGCTAGTTTTAATTTTTTTTTTTTTGAGGTTAGAGTAATGCAGATGTTGAACTCTGAATGATTTCCTTCATCTGATTATTCAATATATTACAGGATAAGTATCAGCAAAAGGTTCACTTCTCTCAGCATGACATTCCACTTCCTGAATTTATGCGGGTTTGTACCGTTTTTCTCAGTTGCAGCAGTGTTTGAAAATTCATCTTTAGGATTCTAATTGAGTGCGTGAAAAAATACATTCAACAGTTAGATGATCTTGAAGGTGCTAAGAAAGTAGGGGAACGTTTTGGCTATCCTCTTATGATCAAGAGTAGGAGACTAGCTTATGATGGACGAGGAAATGCAGTTGCAAAAAGGGAAGAGGAGCTAACTTCTGCTGTGGATGGTAATTAGTTTTTAACAAACATATTTATTCATTTTTGAGAAAGTGAGAATAGAAAAAAATTATCTTTGAATTCATACGGGCCCGTCTTTCATTAGCCCGAACTAGAAGAAATATTTGATGGATGCAAATTTCTTTTATTTATTTCTTCTCTAACTTCCCCCCAAACTATGCAGCTCTTGGAGGATTTGATCGTGGTTTATATGCTGAAAAATGGGCACCTTTTGACAAGGTCAGTATCTAAGTCCTGTCGTTGACTGCTGATGGTATTTTTCAGTTCATGGTTCACAAATTGTATGATGTAAACCAATTATTCTGGCGTTAAGCCAACACATCTTGAATTTATGTCCGTTCTATACCATGCCTGGACCACTTGCTAATCGCTCTTAATATTAAATCTTCTTGGTCCCAAAAAATATTTAATTACATTTCCTGGTACTTTCATCTGACTGGTTTATTTCAAGCATGGTTTTCGTTCCAAGAAAGGTTTTTCCTGTCTTAAAAATCCCAAATTTTGTCATGTTCTTGAATGATTTGATGAATTTTCTTGTGTTCTATGTCTTAAATTAATGGCAGGAACTAGCTGTCATTGTGACCAGAGGGAGAGACAATACAATTTCATGCTATCCTGTCGTTGAAACTATTCACAGGTAACATGCTCAACAGGTACATGTTATTATTGTGGAATATTAAAAAAATCCCAAACCAAATTCAAAACTGATTATGGTAAAATTGATCAATAATGTACCATTTCAGCTTCCTTATACATCTGCTTAAGGATTTATCTTTTGTTCCAGGGACAACATATGTCACATAGTTAAGGCTCCAGCAGATGTAAAATGGAAGATTAGGGAGCGGGCCACTGAAGTTGCTTTCAATGCCGTTAACTCTTTAGAAGGTGCTGGTGTGTTTGCCGTTGAATTGTTCATGACTAAGGACGGAGAGGTTGTTGATTTATTTCTTTATCAACTCTGGATTTGCCTCAATATTTATTCTTCTAGAATTCTACATTAGCTTCTTTGTGTGCTAGTAAATTTTTATGCTCCTGCAAATGCATTGTGCTGTTTGTTATTCCAATGACATTGATTGTACGTGTGCTTCTCAACAGATTTTATTAAATGAAGTTGCACCTAGACCTCACAATAGTGGGCACCACACAATTGAATCGTGCTACACCTCACAATACGAGCAACATTTACGGGCTGTTGTTGGTCTTCCTCTGGGTAATCCATCAATGAAAACCCCAGCTGCTATCATGTACAATATATTAGGTGAAGAAGAGGTATTTACTAATGAACTATTTATTCTCATTATCATATGCTGAAAATGTAAAAAATGAATAGCAGTGTAGTTAATTCTGTTATATTCGTGTTCAGAGGATAGCACAGTTGGCAATTAAACACTTGTTCAGTTATCACTGTTTAAGAGTCTAATCCATCAAATCTTAATGATTTTAGGGGGAGCTTGGATTTCAATTAGCTCATCAATTGATGAAAAGCGCATTGACCATCCCCGGTGCTTCCGTTCATTGGTACGATAAGCCAGGTAAACTTTAGTTAAACAACAATTTTAGGTTGCTCAGTTCCCTCTAGTTTGTTGCTTTTGGTAACCTGTATGGCTAAATATATAACATTCATTGTCATGACAATGTGTCAGAGATGAGAAAACAACGGAAGATGGGCCACATAACAATTGTTGGGCCTTCCCTAAGCAATCTTGACGGCAACCTTGCAACAATATTAGAAGGCAAAACATTAGATGACAAGACTGCAGGTCGAAGCCACTACTCTTTATGTTGCTATATTTGAATTTTTGAAATTAAAACCGTTATTCCCATACGTAATTATGCTTTCTTTTGTTTATTAAAATGTAGTTGCTCCACGTGTGGGGATCATAATGGGCTCTGATTCAGATCTGCCTGTTATGAAAGATGCTGCTGAAATTTTGGAGAAGTTTGGTGTGCCTCATGAGGTAAGATTGTTTAAATTTACCATAGGGAGGGGGGCTGTCCTGTGTCATGTTGTTTATCCTTACCTAGGTGTACACATATCAAATTTCAGGTGGAAATAGTTTCAGCACATCGAACTCCAGAACGGATGTTTTCTTATGCCTCGTTCGCTCGCGAACGAGGCATAAAAGTTATTATTGCTGGTGCTGGTGGTGCAGCTCACTTGCCTGGTAAATTACTTTAATTGTTCTTTGTACAATTTTCGCAAAGATCAACTGTCTTTGTGGCATTAATTATTGATTAAGTTTTCAAATCTCAGGTATGGTGGCCGCGATTACTCCCTTGCCTGTAATTGGTGTTCCTGTGCGTGGTTCTTCCCTCGACGGAGTTGATTCACTCTTGTCAATTGTCCAGGTACATTTTTCAGTTGTCTTTACATATTCAATGCTTATTTTCTGTGCTCCACTTAATTTCTTCTGATGTTCTTTAAGATTACTTTTCTAATGAAATAATATAATATCAAGTTATTAAGTATTATGTTTGTGAATCTGGTATTATTGCTTCTTTTTAAAAGATTAAGATCAATATTGTTTTGAATCGAGATCCTTGTGAATGAAGGATTTTATGTCAATGTCTCTTGTTTGTTGACAAAAGGACTATAAATGAAATTTGTATCATGGATTCCTTCTATAAATTATGTCTATGGTCTATACTATTTCAAAGTCTCTTCCACTATCTAGAACTTGGCCTCACTAAGGAGTCTAGTAATTTTAAGAATGTCAATTCAATATTTTTCAGATATTGTTTGTAAATGAAAGATGCATTTTGTACAAGACCAAAAAATCACGAGTAGATGTTTGCTTTTAAAAGAAACCATGCTGTGTTTTCAAAAACAGATTGTGTTTTTAAACGTAATTTGTGAAAAGCATAAACAATTTCAAGGAATTTGTTATCATGAGTTTAGCAACACCTGATTCCTGAAGCACTTAAGATTTCATTCTAACTTTCAGTTGTTAACCTAGTTTTTAAAGGTGGATTTTTCAATCACTATACTTGTTAGATGTTTTTCCTTGCTTTATTTACGTATATGCTTTTAGCAAGTGATTACATGACATGAATGAACCGGAGACGTAGAATCATTGCAAGATAGACTGATGAATGTTCTAGCTGACTAATCATGGTTCTTCTCTACTGTAGCAATAGGAACTTTTCGCAATTACTTAAAGCTTACACATTATGTTTCATGTAGTCATTTATTACAAACGAATACGATTGTTGTGTGTGCAGATGCCAAAAGGTGTCCCTGTTGCCACTATTGCAATTAACAATGCAACTAATGCTGGTCTGTTGGCAGTGAGAATATTGGGTGTTGCTGATGAAAATCTTGTGTCAAGGTTTGCCTCTCTCCCTTTTTGTGATTTTGTGATATAAAATTTATATATTGAAATGTAAAATTCACTCACAACAAGAAAGAAATCAAAAAATTATTTTACACTTTTCGCATGTTGACATGACATTTATAATATCGTGCAGGATGAGCCAATATCTAGAGGACCAAAAAGAAAGCGTCCTGCAGAAAGGAGATAAGTTAGAAAAACTTGGCTGGAAATCCTACTTAAATAGCAATAGTTAGTTGAACCCATTAATTTGGTGATTCTTTTGGCTCTACTCATTTTTGGACAACTACAAAATTTTGATAGACATTTGATACAGAGGGTGTTTAGACCCCGGGGTATCAATAAGTAGATTGAGAATCGACAAGAAATGTTATGTAAGCATACATTATATTTTGTTTACTAAAATTATATATTTCCTATTGCTAACATGTAGCTGAAGAGAAGGAAAATATTGTCTAGCTGATGAGTCTAGAGTTTGCATCTATTTGTTATTCCACTCATTGTTGTAATGTTATTTATAAAGGTTTCTGTTTAGCGAACAACGAGATTAAACAAATATAGTTGAGGCCAAATTATGGCTATAGCATTAGCAACTTTCATTTGTATGTTTGATTTACTATTTGGACATGTTGCAAGCCATTTGGTGGTTGGTTCATCGCTTCCAGTAGCTTTTATAGTGGTCTGTTACATATCTGAGGTAGGTTTCTCAATTTGCATGGCATCCAAAATGTCATGAGAATGATCACAGGGAATGATGTAGGGGATTTTAATGTAGAAGCTAAAAACATCTTAGGTTTTGTTCTAATATTTTATTTGATTATAGCCTATATTTCAAGGATTAAATCCTAAATATCGGATCAATGATGTGCACGTCTAATTAGAGTCTAAGCTTGACGAGGTCATGTTAGGAGTGCAGTTCATACAAAACTAGTCGGTTATAAATTCAAATTTTCAAAGGTAAATTGTAAATGATTATAAGAAAATAATTGAAGAAAAATGTTCAATCTAGATGTATACATTTGGATGTGCATATTTTTCAAGAATGAGAGATAAAAATTTGCCAAAATAGTGCGTATGGTTTAATTTAGTATTTGCTCTCGAATAAGAGTGAGAGTGAAAACATTTTTTTTTTTTTTAAATTCAGCTCTAGAAGAAAATTATACTCATACCCCTACACTTGTAGTTGTATAATAACAAATAAAAAACAAAATTTCAAACTCATTTTCCACACGCTCTGCAAAACTTCCAGAGTTGATATTTATTTATTCAAGCAATTTTAAAATTGAAAATGTCAAGATAAATATTCATTTTGAAAACCGGATTTTCCCAAATTGTAAATGGTTTTCTCAAAAGTGTGGGGGCGAAATTGGGTTAACACTTACTCTCTTTGTTTTAAAATGCATGTCGCATTCAACCACTTTACATATGTCAATTCATAACTTTAAACGTTAAAATATTTAATCATCTAAAGTAAAAAATTATAAAAATTTAATATTTTAAAAATATTTATCGAGATAAATCAAACAACATCTTACAAGTAAGTCGTGTGAATAGTAGTATTTTGGAATGGAGAAAGTAACATCAAATTATAGGGGTAGAGGTGCAATTGAGGGGGGTATGAGATAAAATTTTCATGAAACTTATTGGACTCTATGAAACAGAAAGTACTTAACCCAAGTCCATTCTCAACTCTGCAGAGTGACATGCGTTGGCTTGGTTGACAGAGTCTATCAGCTTAACAAAATAACACGGCAAGTATAAAAAACGTAATGAAAAGCATAGGAAAATAGCGTGATGTTTGAAAGTGAAATTAATAATATCATTTGTAAGACTCATTCAATTCAACTATGACTGTAATTCAAAGGAAATTTCGTAAGAGTGTTTAATCTCAAATATTTCAAGCCGTGTATATTCAGTCAAAGCAAATATCTAAATCACGCCTTACTTTAACATATATAAACTCCTTCATCATACACCTCTAATGTCACAATACTCCATATATAATTCCATCATTTTCTCTTAATTCTTTTAAATTTTGACAATATTCTTTGTTGTTTGGTTTTGTTACTCCATCACAAATCATGGGTTGCTACATGAAAATAATGTTAGTATTCACAACAATAATTCTGCTGCTGGGTTCACAACAAATAAGGGCAAGGCCATTATTAATAGAGAAGCAATTTTTTTTATTGTTGCAGAAAAATGTAGCAATACAGTCATTACAAAGAGGTCCCGTGCAAAGTTCACAAACAAACCCGTGCTCCACAGTTCCTGGCCGCAGCCGTGGACGCTGCACTTTAGCTGATGTGAATGTTGCCGACCATGTCGCGCAACCACCACCACAACAACCTATCCAATCTTAGGTGTGATGTTTGGAGCAATTTCCACTAATTAACGCAAGCTAGCTAGCTCTTGTGACCCAAAAACATGTCACAAGCTTTATTCACATAGTAGTTTATGTGTACATAAATTTGTTATAGGCAATACTTTTTCAATTCAACTAGATAGATACATTTCATTCTTTTGTCAAACAAGAATTCATATACTTTGTAAGATAATCATTTACAATAAATACTAATAGTCAATTTTCTATATATACAAATTCTAATAACTTTGATTCAAATTGCTTAAGGAATTTTCGATTGATTTTTGTACACTTTCAAATTTGCGGGCTCACCCCAACCCCCCCCCATATTCTTAAACACCACCTCTTTATGTAGTTTTTGGTAAAATTATTTCAACGTTTCTTTAAGTTTGACCTTAATTTTGGACTGGTCTTTATGTTATATATATATTTTTTCTGAATTGGTCATTTGTGTTACACTTTGTTAGCCTTAAGTTATCTTGCACCGTTGTCCTTTATGTTATATTTCATGACTATGCAAGCCATGAACAAAGATGAGTTGCTCACTATTTTAAGTTCGTGAATTTGAAGCATTGCTCCGAATAAAGATATTATTGCGAAAAACTAGTTACTCTAGTTCAAAGATTTTTGGATTTCGGAATTTAGACTTAAAGAAGTAGTGAAAGGAGAAAAGAAAAGGAGGAATATAACACGTGTGACATTCAAATGTCACACATATTTTTTTTTTAAATGGAACTTGTTTAAAAGGTTAATAATACAAACAAAAATAACATAAAAACTGATTCAAAAAAGAAAGAAAAAAACTTAAAAACTAAAGAAAAAGATAGATGGACACTATTTTTTATACAACTCTCATATACACCCCATGTATTATGAGTATTTTAGTAATTTCGAATCACATTATCACCCCTTTTCATCTCTTCTTTCAATATTTTTGCCGCATGTCACAAATGTGTGTAGATGTAAAAAAGTGTAGGCCACCTAAGATGGTTTATGTATAAGAGCTCAAAAACTAATCCAAAATAAGGGTCATACTTAAACGAATCTTGGAGTGATCGAGTATCTCATAATGGAGAAATATTCAGAATTGTCGCCCATGATAAGAAGGAAAAAAAACATTTTGGTTATTTGCATGATAGAGTTTGGAGGAGTTCAAAGTTGGACGAGTAACTAATCTATACATCAATGGTTGGTATAGAAGCTCTTTTGAAATTGATTGTTCAAGTGATCCCCACATATTGTACGAGTATTTTCTTACTCTTAAGTCTCAACCACTTTAAACGAGCACTTGGAAATGATGATTAATTTGTTTTGGTGGGGTATGGACAAGAATTTAGGTAGGGGTTTTAACCGGTTCGATTGGAGAAACTTACAATGTATTAAGAGCACGGAGGAATGAGTTTTGGACATTTCTATGACAGGAGCAAGGATGGTGTCTTTAAGGTGAAATTGGTGTATTATTGTATCATGGAATAATTGATTGATAATTCTCACTTCTAGGTTAAGGTAACCGGTTGAAATTGTGGAAACCAAGTATTCCCCTAAAGATTAAATTATTTCTTTGGCATGCAATTCGGGAATGTCTTCCAATTAACTTCTTATAAAACATGGCAATAGTTTTTTGATTGTGCTATTTTAAAATTTTGATACATTGAATAACTATTATACCTACTTATTATATATTCAAAAACTAAAATGACTATTAACTTTTGAAGTAAAACTGCATTTTATTGTTCCTCGGGCAATACCATGAATCATATATCGTGTAAAGATGGGAAGAAAATTACAAAGGTGTGTGGGGCATTAGCATTAGGTCACATGGTGAAGGACAGAGATAAGGGAGAAAAACAATAGTACTGACTGCACATAAGAGCCAAAAGTCGTGAAATGCAATGCAAATAGTTTGGTCTTTGCTCCAGAAGTGGACCATACATGATGTGATTGGTTTGCAAAGTACGTTGTAACTAATGCAAAACCCACTGTGGTATATGTTGTTCACATTGCAACCAACACCAAACGCATTTAAGTGTTTGTTTCATCAACACCTACATTTCACTATAATATAGTAGTACTCTTTCATAGTGGTTAAAATACATTTTTACAGTGATTAAGTAAAGTGTTTGAAATTCGATTCTCCATTTTTGTATATTATAATGTATTGTTTCTATCAATTAAGTTATGTTCATGTGGATATATAGTACTCTTTTTTATTAGATAAATATATGCTCAAATTAAATATTTATCTAATAAAGTATTCCTTCAATATTAATCTTGATTTAAGATTATTTTGTCATTTTTACTACTCTAAAATTTTGTTCTACGCAGAAAGGGAGAGAGCGCGTGAGTGATATTGATATTTGAAGAAAGGATGAGACCCTACGGAGGAAGGGAACATATGGCTGAAAAGACAGGATTGGAATTTATGCACACAAATCAATAGACACACCCTAACCATCCATCATGTTTGAGGACCACCTATCTTGCTTTTTCAGATTTGACTCCATTTCCATTCATACATAATCCAACACAGTATTTTATGTCTGCTTGGACTAATGGTAAATAAAAATACACATCGAAATACAAATATAACATATGTCATTATTTATTTAAAAAATGAACTACGGTAATTAGATGTGTGGGGCAGTTTGAATTGGTTTAAAGGCAAATATTTATCTGATTTAAGGATCAAATCACACAGGTTTGGGTGATTCATTTTATAAAAAATAATATGGTCGAATTTCTCATTTCTGTGTTCATTGATCTTTGAAATATCGAAATATGCTATAAAGGATTAACATCAAAAAAAGTTATATCATGTTAAGAGAATATGGCATTTGACATCTGTTATGGGCAAGTCAATATTTTCCCACCTTAGGCCAATTCACTTAACTATTTTCTTATAACAAACAATAGATTGGTTTTGACCACTTAAGTAAGTAATCAGAGGTTCAATTTATAACTCTTGTATATGGAAAAAAAAAATTGACAGAAGGGAGTCCACCAAATTTTCTAACCAAATTAATCAATGGAAAAAACGAATCAAGGATGATGAAAATGTATAGAAGATAAATGAAGATACTTGAAGACAAACAAAATTAAATCATTATTTATTATTGTACGAGGAATCTTTTGCAGTGGAACAAAGAAAAACAAAAAATATTTAGTAAAACTTTGCCATGTAAAATACTTCATCCGTTCGTAAATATAAACAAAAATGTGTTAAAAAAAACTTGTTGAATCTCAAAAGATAAATTTTTTGAATTCCATAAGAAATATTTTCTCGTCAAACAAGTCAACAATAATGCGAGCTTACAGAATCATTTATGGTATGTTTGGTTCGCGAGAATGAGGAAAGAAAGATTGGTTGTGGATGGAAAGCACGGAAACCGACAATCTTTCCACATTTTTGTTCAAGGGAACAATAAGCAAGGAAAGAAAGTAAGGTGGGACCCACGCCTAAAATCCTTTCCACACTAACCAGGACGGAAAGATTGGAAAACAACACATATTTGTTTGGGAAGTCCAAAATGCCCCCAACTCATATCGCTTTTTATATAC
>Ga0228711_1007216_pt1 | contig 16189 bp, 10 predicted proteins | sample MedpolnodulmetaG_2_FD_177996 | JGI IMG/M metagenome (GOLD analysis project Ga0228711, IMG submission 177996) | Root nodule microbial communities from Medicago polymorpha collected in Santa Monica, California, United States - brown nodules | ecosystem: Host-associated > Plants > Roots > Nodule...
TAAAATATTTTTTTTAATTTACCCCCTGTAAAATATTTTTGTTTTGATTTACCCCCTAATAGGCCAAACAAAAACCAATTTTATTTTATTTTTTCAAGAATTTTCCGTTTTTGTTTGGCCTATTAAGGAGGTAAATCAAAACAAAAATATTTTACAGGAGGGTAAATAAAAAAAAAAATTTACAGGGGGGAAAACCGAAAATGACCTATATTACAGGGGGATAAAGACCTATTAACCCAAAAAAAATATTGGTTTTTGTTTGGCCTATTAGGGGGTAAATCAAAACAAAAATATTTTACAGGGGGTAAATCAAAAAAATAATTTTACAGGGGGGAAAACCGGAAATGACCTATATTACAGGAGGTAAAGACCTATTAACCCTAAACATCTATTAGTTTCTTTGTTAACTTTAGTGTCCACAATATTTTTTTCCCTATATCTCCTTCTCTATACATTTCTCACAATCAATATACTGGATGTTTTTTCCTATATCTCTTTAGAGTCCAGAACTCTCTTGTTCACCTCAATTTCTCTCTCAAATCGCACTTTACTATATGTTTTCTCACCTTGTTGTTCTCTTCTCAATCACTCTCAATTTTTTTTATTTATCATTTCATTGATTGAATCATAATTGACCTACTTGGTGCTCTTCAATTTTTAGGATTTAACTACAGAAATATGAATTCTCAATTTTTGAAGAATATTCTTGGACGAAATGAGACTTTTCCTCCTAGGGAGACATCATTTGGAGAGGGATCCTCTCAACCACTTCATCCCTTGATTGATTTAGAAGAAAATGATGATGATGTCATTGAATCTTCACCTAGGGATTTTGCTAAGGTTTGCATCCTTTCATTTTTTTTCTTACTTGTTCTTTTATATTAATATTGTCACACGCGCAATTTCTATATAAACGATCAAATAAAAATTCTCATTAATTTATTATTAATTAATAATTATTTTAGCATTACTACTTCTTCTACAAATCGTTTACCAAATGAAATATTTTTTGTGATTTTATATTTCTTCATCTTAGGCGGTGGCAAATGCAAGGAGAACTCGTCAGAGGGCTAGAGATGCCGCAAATATGGGTAATATCTTACTCCCTACGGTTTTTAATATAAACAAGACGATTTGAGAATTTGACAATTTCATCACATTGATTAGATGATTTACATTCAACTTTATATATTGAACTCATTTTTTTTGGGGGGGGGATGAGACCTAACCTAGTAACTCCACACATAAATGTAGGCCAACCCAAATGGACATTACAAACATTTTAAACCACACAAGATTTTCCAACCTCCAGTTTATCCTAACAAGCACTAATCATAGACGTCTACACATAAAATGACAAAACCAAAAACTCTTGCAGCGACGACAACAAGCAATACAGACTTTTTCGAGCCCATTCAGTCCATTTCCATTCATACGAACAACAAGGATATTAAAGAAGTTGCATGGCCTGAGACGTATATTCAAACAACATCAACACGAAGCCTTATCCCTGGAAACCTGCATAACTCAACATATCTTATAAATAATCATAGAATTTTGGGATAGGAGCACGCATAATTAGTAGCACTGATACAAGTCACCCCACTTTCCTACACGGATGAGGCATTACCGAGTATCAGAAGAGAGATCGCAGAACCACCACTAACCATCAATATCCAAAAAGATTTGATTGCATCACTGCATACCCAACCCTTTTCACACCTTCTAGAACGGCAACAATCATGAGGAAGATGACACCAAGAGGTTGGGAGAATGGGTTGGGGCTTGGACCAACGAAAAGGGAGAGGGTCTTAGAGAACAACCACCGCCATAGAAGGGTAGGTGATGACGAAGAGAAAAATAAATATGAACCATTGGTGAGGTGATCTAAATTCATCTATCCAATCTCGGCGGTTTATTTACATCTCTAAAGGGAGGTACGTCTTGTAAGTGAGGGTTTGGATGGTGGGAGGAAGGAAGACAGTAGCGAGGGTGTGGATGGTATTAGGAAGGAGGACAGAGGCAACAATTGATGTTAGGAAGCGAGAGGTGAGAGAGAGTCCAACCAAATTTCCAATTCGTAAATCAAATTCAATTATCATTAGTAATTGTAGCAATAATAACTATTTAACAACTTTCTTAGGTGGGATTTAAACAACTATCTTAGGTGGAATTTAACCAAGTTACGAAGTCAAATTGTACCAGATAGTTAACACCTCTTAAATATCATTATATTCTTGTTTTTTTTTAACCTTAAGTAGAAATTATGAATGGTTAGGTTTATGGAATTGAGCAATCCTTGAGAATTTGATCGTATCATCACATTGAGTTGATGATTATATTCAACTTTATATATTGAAATCATTAAACTCCAAACCAGTTAAAAGCAAATCAAGAAATATAAATAATATCTCTCTCAACCTTAACAAAAGAAAGTAATGATAGCTTCACTCTTAAAATAGATTTACCATAACATTCATCATAAAGACAATAATTACGCTTCACTCTTGCAAAAACTCATTGTCATTTAGAATACTTGATGAGATCCAAGAAGTCTAAGACATCCTAAGTAAATTTAGCAAAAAAATACAAGCCTTCCTCAATCCCAAATGGTCATAACATAAATGCACATCAAGGCAAATTCTTTAACTTCCTTATCTAAAAACTCACCTGCACAAATGAATAGAAAACAAAGGTCAAGATTGAATGTCAAATCAAGGCAAAATTCCACCCCTTGTCCTAAATTTAAAAGGCATGAATACCTTAAAAAGAAATTGAAAGACATCACCAAGAACACTTATAAGAATCTCTAACCATCCACACATTGTACATATAGAAGTTAGTGAAAGAGAAATCACATATAGAAGATAGGTGAAGTTTAGTTTTGAGTCTTTCAAGGACATCACACACAACAAAACATTAATGTCCCCTTAAACTATTTCTTTAAACCAAGGTTAATCAAGAAGGGAGCCTATTCTGAAGAAGAAAAAATAGTTTCAAATATAAACAGGTCTCGATGCTTACTTTTAGGGTTTTAAAACCCCAATAGAGGAATAATTTTATATAAGAAACAATAAACTCATAAAATAGATAACATGCATTCAATATTTTCCTCCAAATATCATTTGTATGCCTCAAATGATTGGGGAGTAGTACATGCATACAGTCTAAAACTCTTAAAGAAACTTTTCCACCATAAAAAGTTCTACTTCGAAACAATCCAACCCAAATTCAAATTTTGCAACCCAACAATTAACGTGAAATAAGATATCAAAACATCGAAGGATGACTTTCTTGAATAGTGTAGATCTCATTCACACTTTATAGTAAAAGGAAGTAAAATAACATTTTCATATTATTATTCATTCACCCCACAAACCAATCCCGCTCGAAGCCTAAATATATGCTTTCATCAAATCGACGTGGAAAAGAAAGATTTCATTAATTCTACCTAGATTTGTAGAAAGATCCACACACTCTCATATTTGGAAACCAACACATTATTTCACAATAACTTTTTTTCAATCAAAAGATACCACCTCTACTTTTTGAAGAGACTGATATAAAAAATAAAAAAATAAATATGAAGGCTTCGCCATCAAACCATCACCACTATGTGTGCATATGTCACATTTGAATACCTCGCATTAGTTGCAAAATAGATCTTTTCAAGAATTCACATAAAAAAGTGGACCAAGAAGTTTGAATTGCAACGACCATATCTTATCTCAATTGAAATCCACATCTAAATCTAAGAATATATGAGAGAGCCATATTGACCGTCAATATCATACATTTTCAAAACTCACTCGAAGCACATAACTCAACTTAAACAACCAAAGAATTTTTTTTTAAGGAGCCAACTTAGTCCACTAATATTGTTATTAGTGGAGAATTGAACTAGAGACCTTGAGAATAGCAACCATTAAAGTTTCAAGACAACACTATCAGACCAACAAATTATGTTTCCATCAAATTGAAATTGAAAGACTACTAAATTAGTATTAGAAACTCTAAATTTATTGAATTCATGAAGAGACGTTCCTCCCATAATTAATAAGCCCAAATCCTCTACCAAAAACCCTCTATTCTCCAAGCAGTATGCCTACTCAAAATCATCTTAAAAGAAGACATTCCTTACCCGTTGATTTTCAACTAGGTCTACTAATTTGTTTGTAATCACTACTTCATAAAAAAAAATTGCGCGTAAATGGTAACTTTTGCGCATAAATGATAAAGGCCACCTTTCTCAATATAAACTATTTTCTTCGGTTATTAACCTTTCCCAAGATTTGAAGTGTTGGAAACTTCTTATTCTTCAATAACTCAAAAATATGAGAAGTTGTATTTTGGTTGTTAGCTATTCTCTTTGATTTACAAGAGATAAACCAAAGAATCACTTTTATGATTGGCCTCATTGATATCCTCCACAAGCAATTTACTCTTCAATCCACAAGCAATTTACTCTTCAATCCACAAGCAAATTTCTAATCATCATTATTCTATAATGGTTAGATATAGTTCTCTAAAGTGGTGGCGAGTAGTTGGTGTGGACAATCTTTTTACTCGCCACCACTTTAGAGAACTATATCTAACCATTATAGAATAATGATGATTAGAAATTTCCCACAAGCAAGGCCTATAAAGAAACTGACTTTCTTTCATCCAACAAATCTTGTGAGCATAGAATCCAATATGTGTGACTCACATATTGACTTAGCTAGAACCTTGTAAAATTCATACTCAACAAAAAAAAAAAATCAACCAAATTCAATTCCAAAAACAACCTTATAAAAAAAGAATTTAAAAAAAAAAACCCTACTGTTCACCATTTCAAACTTTTTCTCGTGTATTGCGCTGAGGTATAATATATCATGCCAACTTGTTAACAATATAGGGTTCAAAGAGAATAACAACGAAAACGGTTAGGATTTCAATAATATTAGTATATTACAATGAAATAACATAATAAATATTACAAGCAAATATATATAGTAAAACTTAATGGACTATACCACTACCTTAGAAATCTTAAGGGATTGCGTCCAATAACTTATTATCTAACACCTCTCGTCAAATTCATGATGCAATAACGGGAAACATCGAGAGTTAATATCAAAAGAAAAACATACTCAATAATATAAACTCAAAATACTACCCATCAAGCTAAATTTTACAAAGGTTTTTGCTTGTTACAAAATTAACCCTGAAAATAAACTAATAGCAAAGCCAACGGAGATGAGCAACCAAAGAAGCAGCAATCAAAGTAATGAAACCATATCAAACGAAATCCAGATCAAACAAACGAGTCAATAAAGGAGAAGCAACCAAAAGATCCAAATATGTATTCAATGAGAACACTTCACAAACAAATTATGAATATTACCTTAATTCGTCAAACTATCCAAAAGAAACACGTAACAAGATGCTTCACAAACAAATTGTGAGACCTATCTTGATTCACCAGACAAATGAAAAATTAAATAGTGACCACTATCTTGACTCACCAAACAACCAAAAGAAACGACATAATATGGTGCTTCACAAACAAAATGTGAGCACCATCTTGACTCACCTATCAAACATACAAATTTTGAGCACTATCTTGACTCACCAAACAACCAAATCAAACTAAACTAAGCTAAACTAAATCAAATTCAACCAAACTAAACCAAACAAAACTAAACCAAATCAAATTAGTGAACCAATATGAATCAAAATGAACCATACCAAACCAAACTAAAAATAGATGAAGCAGCAACAAAATATCCAAATAAACTCCAACAGTCGCATCACAATTAAGTTAATCCAACATATACTCGTATTTATTTATTTTCTTACCATCTCAACAATCATCCTAAAAGCATCCCACAAATTATAACTAAGATAATTTTTCTCATGTATTTCTTAGTCAAACCATGACATCGAGAACATCTATCATCTACTACCATGACAATTGCATAAAACATTGAGAATCTTTTTCAACTTTATCAAATTGGATAAATCATCATTATTGATATATGGAAGGAAAAAACTTTGATCATAATATATGTCAATATTGATATATTTTTTTATATATGATTAAGCGCATTACATATACGGATAGACGAGCATGTTAATGTTCGTCCTTCCGCTAATAATAATAATAATAATAATAATAATAATAATAATAATAATAATTGCTTAGTAAGTTTCATTCAATCCTTAACTCATCTATTATCTATCCTTGTTTAAATTTGACATATCAAAATTATAGAAACAAATACCATTTTTTGCTATAGTGTTTCTAAAATCATATAGTGAAAGAACTTGTGTCCCAGATTGTTGTAATATGGATGGGAATTTTTTGTAATTCTTGTTTATTGAATTTGTATATGATTGTTATGATCAATAATTTTTCTTAACAGCAAACATACATATAATAAATTATGTTCTATGTTTTTATATGCCCATTAATATTATTTTCCTTTAACAAATATCTGATTCATGATTATTGCAGAAGTTCAAGCCATTCTAACTCATGTCATGCACGACTGTCCACTGATCGAACCAATAGAAGATATTTATATAAATTTGAAAGAAAATGAGGTGGTAATAATTTCTCTCTCTCCTTGTGCGTGAGATTGAATGCATTTGGTATTTCAATTAAAATGTTGTTTTTGCAAAATAATTTGTATCATTTTGTTTATCATTTCATGAAATTAATAAAAGTATGAAATTTTGTTTTTTCTCATTACATGTTTGACCATTCAATACATTGAGTAGTAGTAGTTATCGTGAAATAAGTGAAACAAAATCCAATGTGAGAGATAAATGATATATTTGAGAAATTACATGATTTTTTACAAAATAAAAAACATTAATGTAATTATTAATTCTTGTGTGAAATCCTTAAACATCAAAACAATTAATAATAATAGGATGGTGGGAGTGACCTATATTAAAATGTGTATTTTATCAGTTATATTGATACATGTCTTAACTACCTAATCAAATATATAAAGAACTTACCTTTATTGTAAATGTTTGTTGGAGTTTATATTTTTAACTTGAATATTTTCATGCAGGTTAAAAATGCCACAAAGACACTTGAAATTCAGGAGGAAACCCCTGAGTATGAGATTCAGGCACCTGAACCTCCAAAAGTGTGTCACTTAAAGTGCCCACTATGTATGGGTCCTTTCATGGAGGAAATGACAACAAGATGTGGCCATATTTTTTGCAAAATATGTATCAAAGTTGCAATGAAGGCTCGACATGTATGTCCTACGTGTGGAAAAAAGGCTACTCCAAGGGGCCTAGTAAGGGTGTTTCTTCCATCTTCGGCCGAAGGTATGACCCTTATTTATAACTTAGAGTATTATTAGGATATAACTAAATTTCCATTAGAAAAGACATAACTAAATGTGTTGTTATATTATTATTATTATTATTATTATTATTATTATTACTACAAGCGGAAATACGGGCACTTAAGTGCCCGTCTTTTCGCTCTTTTTATTGTGCTAACGCGTGTAGATTATCAACGATATTTTATACTCATAATTTTTTATATATATATTAAAATTATAAGTATAGATATCTTTAGTAAAAAAAATATAGATATTTGTGACTTTCAAATGTAGCAAATTCAACAAATTTTTATCTTTTTTCAATGACAACAATAATATAACAAAAAAAATTTATCTTTTGTAATAACATCAACAATATAACATTATTATACGAAAATTTGTTTAAGGATATAATTGAAAAAAAAAAAATCAGCTCAAAATCTCCCCAAAAGAGACTTTTTTCTTTATAAATAGTATAGATTATTATTATTATTATTATTGATTTTAAAATCCTAATTGATATCCTCGTATAATAATTACAATAATATGATTTTGAAACTACTATTATAAATTATTAGGATATGAATCAAGTTGCAATATCTAGTCGGAGTGTTTATGTTATATATGTTGCATTGTAAAGCAACAAGTACCGTTAGAAATTAGTTTCTAGTCTTGTGCGGTTTCTCTAATTTATTATGTATATAACAGGATCCTCCAGGTCATGCTAAGGAAAACCGAGATAGGAAAAAGCTTCATTGTGTTACTTTGGAAATTGTTGTGACTTTTTTTCTTCTAATTTAATTACCATATCTTTACTTAGATATGTTTGTTCGGTACAATTGGATCAATTGCATGCTTCGAGTTTTTGTTTTTTTAGTTATTGGTGAAAAGATAGTTAAGAGATATGACTCTTAAATCTTGACTTGTTCTTTTATTATGCTATGAGATTTGGGTTCAATTTCTAAATTAATGTGGAATTTCTTGAGTCATATGGTTTTAATGTGTGGTCCATAATATATGTAATTGTAATATTGCAAACTGTGAAGTCCCAGTATTGGCATTGCCGCATTGCATCAAAAATTTCAACCACATTGGTCTTCTTTTTTTTCAAAATTTACCGCAATATGTAATCTCAACTGCCATTAAAAACCAAGAGTCTATTGTTTATAGAACATTTGTTGGTAAAACCACCAAGTGTGCTTACTACTCTCCCCGGATGCATGACATTTGAAATTTCTAGATCAAAATGTAGGCATACAACATAGACCAAGAGACGATTCATAATGCGTTGGGATGTTACATACTTAATTTAATGTCTTCTTTTTCTTACAATAAACTTAATCTAACTTCTTAAAGAATGTACACTGCTTTTTTTTTTTATGAAAACCTACTTGTTTTGATTACTTAACCAATGCCTCCGGGCCACTAGTTAGCATTCTCCATAGTTTAATTTGAATCATAATTTCATGTTTAGAAAGGAAGATAAGCTTTTCTATAAGAAATATAGTGGAAGAATTCATCATGTACTTAGAAAATTGAGTTTTCATGTTTTTATATCCATTTAAGATAACTTAGTATTGTGATGGTTGTTTGTACTAATGGATATATGAATGACGTATAGTGTACATTAAAATATGGAAGAATTTTAAGTCTAAATTTTTTTTCAAAAGAGTTTAGCTATGAAATTCACACATGCTTAATGCCAGAAAAACAAATTTATATGTGTTTAAGTTTGGGCCCCAACAAATCAAATGTCCCTATAATATTTTACCATTTGAGTTATATTTACGTAACGGTTTGAAGTCTGAATTTTTTTCTAGGGGTACAACTAGAAAAGATCCTTGGGGGTATAGCTTTGGTTGGAGAGTGATTCTACTAGCATCGTTCATGCTTTTAAGAATCTTGATATAATTCCTTACCGTTTGAAGAATTGTTGGAATAACTATTTTTGTCTTGGGGCTTCAAGCGGGTTGTTCTCATATATTCAAGTGATTCTACTAGCTTCAAGCGGTTTGTTCTCATATAATTTGTAAAGGGATTTATATCCTGGTTTTATTTTGTGGAATTGGATTCCTCCTTTTTCAAATGTTGATTTGAATTTGATCTAGGTCTTAAAAATCCTACTCTTCGCTTTTATTTTTTTGACAAATAGTTTTGCTTTTCTTTTTATGACAAGAACTTTATCAAATTTTATTTTCCAAATCGTGTCAAAACAATATTTGGATGAATCAAGGCAACTTTCCATTGTTTTAGGACTTTTTAGAGGATTCGGATTATACAATCCAAAAATCATGAAAAAAGCGTTCGGATTATAAAATTCGTTCAGGGGTATTTTCATCAAATCAGATGGCGCATGGCAAGTGAAGAGGGTAGGGAAAATAAATTCTCTTAAAAAATTGCATACAAAGTTCATTTTTTGCGCTGATAAGTTATTTCATTAGTTTTTTTGTCAACTAGCCTAGTTGTTGGGGCTCATACATTTTAAATATGAAAAAGTGGAGAGTCTTGAGTTCAAAGTTATGCTTAATATTGTCATTGCAGCTACTAACTTAGTTATGCTTAATGACATTTATTTCGTAAGTTATTTGTGTTTTATGCAAAATCGACGAACTAACCATAACAACCAACATCAATGAAATAACAAGATTAAGGACCAAACTTAACAACAATGTACTCTATGATAAAATATGCAAATGAACTCAAAATCCAAAGGAAAAATGTGACAAAACAACTACTTTACATGCTCCATATTAGCTCCAAAACTCGAGACAAGTCTGAAAATTCAAGTGTTGAAAATAAATAACAATATGTCCTAAACCTTCTTACTGGTTTCTAGTAAGATACAATGTCTGAACTGAAGACTCAAAAGAGAATGGAATGTGGTTCTAAAGTGAAGAGAAGAAGCTAGGTGAAGATGAAATGAAGAGAAAATGGTAAGTGTCCAACCCTATAATTTATATCTCTTTTCCGGTAAATATTTTCAGTCAAAGCAACTTAGGAAGAGAATGAAAATCAGAGTTGGTCAAGATTAATTAATAGATTTAAGAAAATAACAAGGTATCTGTTTATCATGTACAGTTGTTATCACAGGAAAAGTAATTTGATTGAAAATTCTACACTTTTCTAATATATCATAGTGCACATAATGACATGTAATGGTATTTCTCTCTATCTTCTCTCTCTTATATTTCACCTAAAACAAACAAACCTAAAAGTCTCATAAGAGGCTAATTCATCATCCAACATAATGCAGACGAACACTTCTAACAAACGCCTCTTGTAAACAAGTGAATTTATGCTAAAAAAGTATATATATTCTGTGGTGGTCTTCTCTCAAATTTTTTGGCTTACCTATATAAAAGACACAAACACTTTGATACACATATCACGGAGAGTCAGAAACCGTTGACTACAAAACCTAACAGTTTCATTTTATGTATCGTGCCTCTTCTGAGTAACACGGAAGTTTGAGAAAAATCTTGATACAGGATGTTGAAAACCGAAAAATCTAACAAGATTTTGGCAATCTTTCTTTTCTTCTTCATTGTCTGCATGTGAACTTAAGTTACTCAGATAAGTTTTCCCTTGATATATAAAAGAGAGCTGCTGCCATAAAAGAACACTCAATCCTATTTGCAATGAAACACTCGCGATAAAAAGATAGGCAAGAAGAAGTCCTCTAGACGATAGAAACAGCGTAGATCTCAAGAAGGCAATTAGAAGTTCATTCATAAGTCTCCATGCTAGATCCCGGCCAGTCATACCCTTTAAGCGTCCGAGGGAGTATGACAATGGTGGCCAAATATGCATGCTAGCATCTACAGACATTATAGAGACATAGATTGTGCTCAGCACTGCTGAAATGAGGAAGCAAACAAAGCTGTAGTGATTAGCTGCACCCACACAGTTGCCAATCTGCCAAAGAATTACAAAAGCTATGAACAAACTAACTAAGACAGGGCAAGATAGAAACTCTACTGTATCACCAACAAAAGTATCCATTTTAACACAGTTCATAGGTAATGATTGCAACTATGAAGTCAAGGAATAATAAGTTTTTGCGTTTATCTAAGCAATAAATAGATTGAATTTCACAATAGTTTTATCAAATGAAAGATCACTTGAAATTAATTTTATCATCCAATGTTAACTTTTACATTAGTCCCTCTTTTATAATGAGTCAGGGACTAATTTGTCGTCTGTATAAAAATGTCAAGGACTAAATAGGGCCGCGAGAAAATTGTGAGGGACCAAAATGGGTTTTTAATGGTACATAAAAGGAATAAATAATTCCATTTCAAAACTGAAACAGCATACGCAAAAACTTCTTCAAAAAGGTTCCAAGAAAACAACAGGAAATGATTTGAGGCTTCAAATTTGCGTACACATAAAGTAAACAACAACAACCATTATAATATTTTTTTATTCAAACAGTAAATGAGAGCTGAATGTATATTGACAATCAAGTCCATGAGCATATTACATGACAAAATAATCACTGCATAAACTTGTTAACTACAAAACTGTTTCTATAATGGGATATAGAAAAAACTACTCAAATAGATGAATTAGTGCAAAGAATCATAATATCATTCACCAAAGCCCTACCAATGAGAGTGCATCTAACTAAGCACTGGATCCAAAACATACTTCTAACTAATTAAATTATCCTTCCAGGAGGTATCTCCATCCCCTTATCAGCACAATCTTTAATCTTTTCTATTATGTGAAGTCATTATCAAGCCAGTTCAACATAAAACCGTGGTACAGAAAATCATGTCTTTTTTACGAAGGTATGGATGATACAAGAGAACGGGAAGCTATAACAGGTAATATATGGAAAAACCATGAGGTCTAGAAAAGAATAACCAAAGCTTCAAAAAAGAAGGATACACATTCCCAATCATTACATTTAAAGTTCGAACATCATAATAATAGAACCTTTGAGCCCCTTAAGAACAACCATAACCCCATAACTATATCACAATACCCTGAAGTTCTTCTGCATTAGCAGCTAATGATTAACTTCATTTTTTGAGGGGATTTAAGGTATAGATTTATTATTGAAAAATAAGGCACACAAATAAAAACTTTGATCATGATATTACAAAGAAACAACGGAACACTGAGATTAATATTTCCGTAGTAAGATAATGGAAACTTACAAATGGACAGTGATGATCCATGTCCAGTATACATTTTCCGCATGAACGACAATGATGTGCTCTAGGTGACTTTGGCTTCGAGCAGTAGAGACAGAATGTATAATTTTCGAGGTCACCTTGCCCTACAGTGGGGTAGCTTCCCCATAAAATATTTGGTGGTGTTCCAGCACACCTAAATGCTGCTAGGCTAAAAAAGGAAACTGTAGCTATGGACAATATTGTTGTAATGATTGAGTGAAAAATTCCCCATAAAAGACTGACAGAGAAGACTATAGGGTACACTGCCCACACCCCTCCAACTGCAAAAAAAATAAAAATTAAATGTATGAGAAAAAAATATAGAATGATGCAGTTTTTCATTTTTGGAATGGATGTCAAAAAAATAAATCTAATGAAGAACCATGATAGCAAGAACACTGAATCACAAACTGACATTATCAACATTTTATTCATAACAAAGATATGACCTGATGAGCATCAATTACAACAGGAACTATAAACATTTGATTCATGCCATCTTTTCATAGCCAATCCACACTTTATTTGTGTAAAATCCACAAAGTAATGACCATGCTCGTGTTTTGAATCACACAATAAAGTCACAAAAGTTGAAATTCCTCAATTCTATGAGCCGCAAGAAAAGAGACTTGACAAATATCAAAATGCTAACACTACCAATCTAAGTGAATGATTATGATGTCCAAATTTAACTGACAGAAAGTATAATGTTATAAGGTTAACAGCAGAAAGTAATGACCATGCTCATGTTTCTAAAGGGTTCTTATGGGGTTGCAGAACACCTAAAGAGGATGGCATTAAGTAGCACTGGAGCTATGGAGATAAGCTTCGAAACCACAGGGCTTTGTCTAAGTAAAAGTAAGATGGATATTATGAAACCTAAGTCAAGTTGGAAGCATACTAATTCTAGCTAAGAGGTGAAAACTGAAGACCATACTGTACCACGAGTCTCATTGTTTAAGTACTGTCACTCCATCATATAAAATTATGAGGAAATAGAGGGAGAGGCAAGCCATAGGATTCACGGGTTGATGAAAAGAAAGAATACTTTGAGCACCCAGGTTCAAAGGCAAACTTTATCACAGAACTATAGAGAGCAAATAAGAAACCCTAGTGAGAAGGATAACCAAATAATGAGATTGCGAGGTAGAGGTATAAGGGTAGCAGGGAAAATATAAGTCAAACTGTTTAAAGGGATTTAAACTTAAATGAGTTGTCATTACTCATTAGATATAATTTATCATAGGACATTATGGCTGTGTTTGAAGCATGTAGCTTAACCTCGCCTAGTGGGAGGGATTATGTTGTTGTTGTCGTTGTCGTCGTCGTTGTTGTTGTTGTCATAGGACATTGGAAAGATGAAGAAAAAGACAAAAGTAACATGATGACAGAATGTCAAAGCTTTATTAGACTTTTTATACTATTGCATCGTATATGGGATAAAGTGATCATCATGGCTTCTTTCAAGTGCTGGTCCAATTTTTATTTTTAAGGGATTTATTTAGTAGCAATGTTGAAAGACTGATTGCATTTGTTTAGCCAATGCACCTTTCTAACTTGATCTTGCATTTGTGAATTATGTTAGTTGTGTTTTATTTTCAGTTTGTATAGCTTTTACTCAAAACCTTCTGATCCTAACATATATTTGTAAGGGAACTCGCCTAAACTGCTATGACCAAAGCATTACATATTAACAACTGAAGTATTCCACTCCATCAACTCCCAATTTGAATTTTGTATAAATTCATCCTCAAATGGAAATGGGGTAAACAAGAAAATTAGACCGAGTCCCAGAGGAAAATCAAATCAAATTCTGGTCAACAAGGGTGACAACAAATAAAAGTAGGAATAGAAGAAACGACAGACTTACATATTACAAACAACATAAATATGATGACAGAAGAAAGAAAGCATCGATCACGCAGTACTCTCCACCCGAAGCACTTTTGGTCACGTTTCTTTTTGTTTTGATTTGTAATGGCTCCACACCAACCACATTTGAATATGGATGCACCGGATGGAAGCATAACGCGCAGTCCACAACCCCAGCAGGTCGTCTCATAATTATCAGTACTCTCAGTTCCATATTGCTCCTATATGTGATTACAAGAGCAACCAAGGAAGCTACATAATTTTCAAACTGTGGAAAAAGAAAAAAAAGGCAAGCAATAACAGCCATGAAGTAATGACTGAGGCTGAGAGAGAAAAAATTGCAAGCAGAAGAATTATAGAAGGAAAAACTAGCATATACATTATTCTTTTCCCGAAGTTTAATAAACAACTGCAGAAAAGTGTCACAAATTCCTATAGTTTCAGATATTTACTTCACATTTATATCTAAATACAGTGTACTCTTCATTTAGGGGACTGATTATAAGTGTGAAATAGTATTTTAAATCAAAGGCTTAAATTTGTCTCTCAACTTCTCATCCATATAGTTTTAGGAAACTTCTATGAAGCAATGTGAAAGTTATATGGGAAAGTGATTGGTGTTCGGGTGGAAAGTTATCATGTAAAGTGCCATTGTCTTTTCGGCTATGAAATACGAACACAGACACTACCGGACACAACACTAACACCGGCACGTCGACACTAATAATAATTTGAAAATGGAAATGTTGAATGTAACCACATGTGGCAGTGTTTTGTCAGAAACCTGACACACCTTCAATCTGAAGTGTCATTCCTACATAACTTCTTGGTATGAAAGGTATATAGTATTAATATTTTTATCACATTGACTTCATTTATTTTAAAATTATGAAAAACTAACAAGCACTTGCATGTAAATTCCAACTTTTCTTAGAGTAATCGTTTTTTCCTAAAGCTCTTTCTTACGATGATGCCAAAGAAAAGCTACAGCTGTACACAGTGAGATATTTCTAAGACTCTTAACAATACTAGAGTCACTAATACAATAGACTAAGCTTAATATAAACCGACTAAGTCTAATACTAATGGGAAAACTTCCAAATTCACCCATAAATTGTAGAGCCTTACCAATGCAACAATTCACCCAGATTCACGGCACTACTCAACTCCCTCTCTCACGTTAATTTATAACCACTGTTCTATTGGTTTTTTCTATTCTCAATTCATCAGTTCTACAAGCTTTCATTTTTATCTACTCTGTTCTACCCAATTCTACTCTGAACCCTTTCTTTGCTCTGTCCAATCTCCACTGCTCTGTGATATGCTACTGTTTTAAAGTTGTTTTGAGTTGTTTTATAAATAATATTGCTTCATATGCATATGTATGAATCATTATTCAATACATATGAATTTATAAATTTGATAGGATCTTACTATCCGTGTTACAATATCCCAATTCACGATCTAGTGACCCCTCCCCGATCTTACCTATGATCTCGGTCTGACTATCTTACAAACATATATACTTTAATTTTAATCAAAATTTCATGAAAAAACATAGTTCATAATTTATACACGTTAGCACAGTAAAAACAATAGATAGACCCGGCCCGATTGAACCTTAGCTCCCAATAATTTTTATTGAATGACAAATGTTAGTATGTTTGTTATGAATGAAGATTGAACTCCCTCAACCTACATATATGCAACCAAGTATTGAATTAACATGATGAAACAAATATAAAAGTTAAATCTTTCATAAGAAACCATTACTCGTTATTTTTTTTTGAAAGAAAAAAAAAA
>Ga0228711_1007219_pt1 | contig 16185 bp, 9 predicted proteins | sample MedpolnodulmetaG_2_FD_177996 | JGI IMG/M metagenome (GOLD analysis project Ga0228711, IMG submission 177996) | Root nodule microbial communities from Medicago polymorpha collected in Santa Monica, California, United States - brown nodules | ecosystem: Host-associated > Plants > Roots > Nodule...
GTTTGTTAAGCAACCTCCTGGTTTTGAGGATCTTAAGCATCCTGACCATGTCTTTAAACTTAAGAAATCACTATATGGCTTGAAACAAGCTCCCAGAGCTTGGTATGATAGACTAAGTAATTTCCTAATTAAAAAAGATTTTAAAAGAGGTCAGGTTGACACAACACTCTTCAGAAGGACTCTTGAGAAAGATATTCTTGTTGTGCAAAAATGGATCATTATGGATGTCAGAGTCCTCTACATCATGGATCATTATGAGAGGACTGGTCAAACCATTAAGCTCAATGACATTCTTGAGAATATGTATGTTGGTGCCCTGCCAATTGCTAAGAGCGGGAAGTCCAAGAAGAGAGCTATGACAGAAGCTGAGTATGTTGAAGATGCTCCTGAACCAGCTTCAAAGAAAGCCAAGATGTCTAAGGCTGCTTCACAAGAAAAACTGGTTGATCCTGAAGTGCTCTCTATTCAACAAGAAGCACAGGAATTGGATGCTTTTGAGGTTCTAGACAAGAGAACCAGAAGCAAGAAACCAGCTGATGCCCCTCAGTCATCTATTCCAAAGAAGAAGAGAAAGATGGCTATCAGGAAATTGAGGCAGGCAAGCCTTGCTGAGGAGGAACAAGAAGAAGCTGTAACTTCACTGGTTATAAGGGAAGTATTGAAGAAAAGAGCTGAAGAAGCAACTTTGAAGAAAGCACTAGAGATTGCTGCTCAAATCTCAGTGCCCTCAGATGTGTTGTTGTAAGAAGGGGTCTCCCTGTCTCACCCCTTTTCATCATTAAAAGAAACCAAATGCTCTTCCATTCACAGAAATTAACTGATGAGCTCACTTCAAGATAGTATGAATCCAAGAGAAAAATGTTGCATGTACAATAGAAATGTCCATTCAAGATTATCTAAAGCTTTCCTTATGTCAATTTTAAGATCTAAATTGCCACCAAAAGATCACTTGTCAAGCAAGTTAACTTCCTCAGAGGCAATAACAATGCAGTCTTGAAATTTCGTTTTTGATGTTGGGAAACAATATTAGAGGCTATAACGCCCAACCTATCATCTAATATATTTGTGATTATTTTTTAATTGAAAGTTAGTTAAAGTAATAGGCCTGGAATTATCAAGTCTATCAGCACCTTTGACTTTTGGGATTAGAATGATGAGATTGGATTTTAGATTTGGCATGATCTCATTTGTGTAAAAAAATACTGAGTAGATTAGAACCTACAATGCTCCAATAGTGTTGATAAAAGTGACCAACAAACCCATCAGGTCCTTGGGCTCCATCACCATTCAGGTCAAAAACTACTCTTTTAATCTCAGCAACATCTGGCAAGTTATCCAAACTAGTAACCAAATTTGGTATATAAGTATCATGGAGACTAATCGTAGTGAAATAATTTAGTGTGGAAAACATGTTCATGAAGTATTGAAGAGTGTGATTTTCACTGTCCTCAAGATGGATTATGATTTAACCACCATGCTTAAGAGTATTGATTAACATTTAAGATTCTATGTGAAAGTAATAATTGATTATGTCCCCTCCAAAAGTTACATTTCGTGTCTAGAGCTTTATAGCATAACTTGTAAAGCAAATCAACTTTTCAACTTATCTACTGTTATTGTACCCTTCTTGATCAATAATCATTTGAATATGGTCTAGATGTTATTGAGTCAAAATCGCATTCTAATGAATATTGCCAAAACACTCCTTGATCCAGCAAATTAGAATAGGTTTTAGACTTCATCTTCTTATGTAATATTTTCATAGTGTGACGATTTAAGCTTTGATTCCAATTTGAAGCAATCAAAGCGTGGCAACTCTCATTTTGAAGAAATAGAGGAAAATTATCAGAACAACTTTTGGTTAGTGTGTTACAAGTAGTACCAATTTCTGAGCAATGTAAGTAGTGCTTGTCCTCAACTTATTCCATATGAAATTAACAACTTTGTTAACAAGAGGATGAAGAGAATTTGCATTAATCCATATATGAAATTCTGAGCGGGCGGCTTGAATAGGGAGCCTTCCACCCATTTTTTCACGAGCACCTAAATAGAATTAAAATCTCCTAAAAAAATCCAAGGGCCAGCATTTCCATTCCGCAAAATATGAAGATCCATCCACAATTTTCTGATATTCACATGATAGGTACTATCATAGACCACGACTATATGCACAATATTGTCGTCCCATAAAATGGAGAAAGCATAACATTGATCAAAATGTTGCACCTTATTTATAATTATGATATTCACAGTATACTTAGAGAGATTTATTCTTTTCCAAAACCAAAATGGCACGCTACATAAGGGGACCATAGGTTCAACTGTGAACAAAATTCTGGCTTATAGGTGTTCATCAAATGAATCGATCAAATCAGTCAGAAAATGTGAATATCCAGTATTCATGTTGAAATAGTTTTAGAGGTTACCTTCATGGAGCGGGTAACAATACCATTAGAGGTCCATATGCTTCAAAAGTTTGTTTGATTCAACCAGAAAATGAGGCCCACTTCTGCAACCCCTTCAACAGAATCCAAATCAACAATACTAGTTGATGCCTTAGAAGCAATTCTGGGGGTAACATCATTGACGTCTAAACTACTAACCATGGTCTCCCCAATAACAAGGTCCTAACCAACCTCTAGATGCTCAGAATTAAGGACAAAAAATTGAATTTTAAGGGTGATATCATTCTCCCCTTCAACTAACTCTTATTTATTGAAGCTCGTTGCCTTCACAGACTAAGTAGTGATGACAGAGCATGATATGATCTTTTAGGCTATACTTTTAGTTATTTTCTTTGCATTTGAAGACAAATAAGAGGTCATTTATATGATTTGTCCATGGTTTGAGGAACATTTTATATTGTTTTCATTCGTGTCATCGTAATTTAGTTTCTTCCTTGTTCATGCGACTCCACAGGTGTTTTGAGTCTTCTTATATATAAATCATGTAATTTGGAAAAGCAAAACAACACATGAAAGACCAAGGGATATGAAGACAAATACAAGTTGGGTAAAATTCATCCCAAGTTCCAAAGCATTTCAAGACGGAAGAACACTCACAAAAGGACAAAAAAACTACGTAATACACACTCAGGCTATTGCCCCATGCTAGGGCTGTCTCATGCAGCCATGCGTCGCAGCCATGCGCCCATGCGCTTTTGTGCGGAAAAATGCACTTTCAACTTGTTTTCCAAGTTGGATTGAGGGAAAAACCATAGTTCACATCTATTAACCTCCAAGTAATGATTGCCTATGAATAGACACCCTTGCGCACACTTTTATTCATTCATAATATTTGTGGTACAAGTCAAGGGTTAGGCATCTGGAGCTTCAAGGCAAGGTATTCTCCTCTTCTTGTTCTCTAAGGTATGTTCTTTTCTTTTGTAATGATGTTGGTTACCGTGAGTTACTACACCTCTCTTAATTAGGGTCCCAGATGAATCTCTTCTTATTTTTTGGATTCAATTTATAAAGTCTATTCAGTTTATGATTATTGTAGCTTGATTTAATTTGTATATGTTCTGAACGCTATAATGCTTTTCAACTAGTGGTTGATCTGATCTCTAGGTTACAATATAAGACCAACTATCATGCCTTTTTCTGAACAAGAATAGTTGTAAATTGTTTATTTTCTAATTAAATTCTTTTAATTGAATGAGTATGATTTTTTGGTTGATGATTCATCTTTAGAGGAAGTCAAAAGTATAACTCGTGTCTTCCCACAAATACTAGAACTTCCCACCGTTACATCACTATGTCACATCAGAACTTTCGTTTATCACAGCTAGGTCATAAATAATAGTAACCCGAGTTAATTCCAACAAAGAAGGTAGAGGAGATTCAAGGAAACACTAATCAGCGTTAAACAAACATAATTTCGCATTGAGCAAGACAGTTCAAAACTTGTAAACCAAAACCCTAATTCTCTTTTAAATGTTTCTCTAATCAAATAAATTCCGTTAATTTCTTCGTTGAACAATAATTCTATTGGAGACGATAACTTACTAATTTATTAGTTGTTTCGATTTGGTGCACTTGTCAATTCAGCGATCAAGTTTTTTGTGCCGTTTCAGGGATTGTGGATAATTAATATTTTGCTTTAGGAGGGATCAACATCTTATTATGAAATTCTTGTAAAAACATTTAGTAAGATGTAGTAAGAAAAAGAATGTTATTCTTCATGTCCAAGAAAATCCCTTTGCGGTTTGTATACAAAGATGACAACCCAAACGTACCCAAAAGAGAATTATTAGGAGCTGCAAAGATGATGTTATCTGGAAGACCAATTACGAAGAAAGCAAGACAGGTACCTACATTAAATCTAATGCTACAACTAGCTCCAAAATAACCAACAACTTCAGGGCCAAATCTAGGACCATATCCGACATGACAGCCAAGTTTGAAACCCATTCCACAAAAAGCATCATATGTATGATGAAAAGGTTAGAATCTATGACATATTCTAGACAATATTTTTATTCTCATTAGAATCAATAACTTTTATTAGAAGAAACAAATTGACTGATAGACTCCCCTTCCAAAAGAAATATATGAATTGCTTGAAAAATAGTAAATTTAACAATGTTATGACATAAAATAACAGTTGTATAGGCTTAAAGTAAAATAACTCGTTTTAAGCTTAGAGATTATAAATACATTATGATAGAAGGTAAGGATGGAAACAAAATGTGATATGTTGAACGCCATTGCGATACATCTAAAATTAAGAGAGAAGAAGTCAAATTAATTATTATATTTTTTAGTCCATTATTTCATTTCACTATAAAAATCTTAGAGTTCAAATCCATAAATGCAAGGTATGCGAAATTATTATGTAATGAAAATGAATTAGAAAATACAATAATTGGGTGCCATCATAATAAATATTTGGCAACTATGAAATATTCTAGCATAAGGTATATTGCATAGTATTTTTTTTCCTCCCCTGCATGGTGTTTGTGTATTTTCTTAGGTCATGTGATCACACAATCAGTTTCCTCAGTCTAACAGGTCGGCAATAATTGTCAATGCACCTCCAAACGCGTAAAACACTTTTTGGACAATCATTGGTAGATTTACATTCAAAATCTGCTGTAATGAAAAAGAAAAAAATGTTACTAAAATGAGATAAAAGATTGTGTACAAACTAAAAAGTAAAGAAGGATATTTTTAGAAGTTAAAAAAAATAGCTTACCCTCAACGTTTCTTCCAATTTGAAATATGAAAAGAAATAAAATCATAGCATATACAAACTTGGAACTTTTAGCCATACTTTTCTCTCTTTACATGTAATAAATAAAGCATGATTTAATCATTTTATAGTGTATAAAACACATTCTATGTAAAAATCGTTTGATATTTTGATCGCTTAAGAATTTGTAAAAAAAAAAAAAACACTTTCATAAAACTATTATTATTGTTGAATGGCTCCTGAGTAGATTAATGTGTTCATATTGTCCTTTTAGCAAACTTTATGGTGATTTGATCATTCTTTTTTAATGGAAGATGTTAACGAGTGTTCCGGGGGCACTCGTTAAGACTTTTAAAAGGTAGCGTTTTTTGAAAAGTTATGTAATAAATGCATTGGAAATTGAAATATTTGACTTTTTCTGTGGAATAATTTCTTTTTTTGGAATGTTTAAAGAGTGCTCCAGGGGCACTCGTTAACAAGACTTTTTTTTAATAAACTATTCCACCTTTGGTATTATTTTTTTTAGGGATTCCACCTTTGATGATAGATAGGGGGAATTTAAAAAAAGAAAAATTAATTGGAGGACTCGTTTTGATGGGAATGCACCTTGGCTAAGGTTTACGACTTCGATGTGTAGCTGGACTCGGCTAGCTTCGACGTGAGCTAAACGTTCTCCTTAGGTTTCCATCATCTAAGATTGGTGTTGAACCGCCGCTCAGAGACCTCGAATGAGATTGTTGGTTTGCGCTGCTCCAATGTTAGGTGGGTTTCCTTGCGTTTGATGAGTCAATAATTAGTATTTTTAATATAATATTTGAGTCCGTTTTATTTATATTTGATTGTATTTTATTTAATATTGTTTCCTTTTTAGAACTATTTTACTTCAATTGCATGTTATTTAATTTCAGGAACAAATATTATAAAGATTGAGTCTTGGAGCAAAAAAAAAGGATTTGGAGCTGATTCGGGCTGAAAATACGAAGATTGAAGACAAAAATATGTTTCCCCCAAGTCAGAAGCTTGGCACGGCCCGTGCCACCAGCCACACGGCCGTGCCAACCCTCAGGACCTTCTTTTGCTGCTTCTGCTTCAAGGACAAGCTACCTTTTAGTTTATTTCTGACCTAAAAGCCCGTGGTTTCTTGTGGAACATTCTAGTGATGTATTTCTTAGGGCTTTAGCCATTGAAACTATAAATAGAGTAGCTAGCTATCATAACTATAAATAGAGTAGCTAGCTAGCTAATCAAACCAAGCCTTGAACCCTAATTTTATATAAATCTACTTTCTAATCTAATTTCACCGTTTATATAATGAATTAACAATTATCAAACTCATAAAGCGACAGCGGAGGGTTAGTAATTGTTAATTCATCATCACAAATATCAATCCATAATGCGACAGCGGAGTTTTGATATTGGAACAAGTGAAATTAGACATGGATTGCGAAACATGAGAATAGTCTAGCAAACCTTGAGACACATAAAGTTCTGTTCTTCAAGGATTCAAATAGCAATCAACCATGAGAATAGGCGTGGTTGCTAGAGGAACACACTCAATGATTTCGAGAGAAACTTTGATATGCTTAAGAGAAACTTGTCTTTAGAAAGTAGGTCCAATATAAAGTTTAGGTTTAGGGTTTGTTTGTGAAGGGTTTGTCATCAAGATGAACCAATAACCCCAAGGCGCTTTTTATTATTATTATTTTCTTCCGTTAAAAATCAAACCTTTTCAACTGAAATCTCTTTCTAATCATCAAATAAAGTTAATCAAATTTAACAACTCCCTGTTGGAACGATACTCTCTTTTTACTACTTCGGTAGAACCGTGCACTTGTACTTTTACTCATCAGCGTTACATTGTTAGGAACGACCATCAGTGGGATCCTTTGGATCCCCGCATTTTGGTTAGTTGCTTGTGGATTCCTCCGAATTTCCACTACAGTGGCCACTACACCTGACATTTGATTTATTGGGGATGGCAAATTCGTCGTTCTCGGGCATGCCCAACCAATATTTGATATGGGAATGGAGTTTGTTATCGGAACTAGATCCATGGTTTTGGTGGTAGATTCTAGTACCACCAGTGAGAGGACGGTTATGTCGATTCTTTTGTTCTGAGCTTTGTTGATGTTGCGTTGGACAAATCTAGTGTTTAAAATATTTTAGACAAATCTGGGGTTTGCTAGTGAAGTCACCATATCTCTGATTGGACCTGAAAATATGGATTGTGATGACAGGTCATCTTTCGTTATTCTTCGTATGTTTTTCAGTCATTTTCAGCAGGTTTTACCCGCAAAATAAAGGAGTATTGGAGTAATTGCTTATGCTTTCGAGACATTTGTAATGTTTTCTATATTTGAGTCTCTAATTTAATTCTTCCTGAAACATAGCAATTTTAGGATGTTTTTGATGAAATTTACAAAGTAATCATGCGTATCGGCAAATCAAGACATCTAAAGAAATTCACGGAGAAACAGGCGTTTTCAACACCAGACGACACTCACATGCGCCCATCGCCCAGGAGGGGGCGCTAGGTGCCCAAAAACTTTTCATGGACAACCACAAGTAACTAAATATTTCTAGGATTCTAAGATGAATGTTTATTTTATTTGTTGGATATTTATTTCATTTAAATTTTTTATTCAGTAATTTTATGTTCGTTATTTAGTTTTACGGTTGTGTGTAAGATTTGTCTCCTTTGGAGCATAACCCTCATTTAGGCACTTAGGTAATGATAGGGCCTAATATTGATATTTATATTTGTCTAACCATGAAGTAATTAATTAGTAAATAGTAAGACAAATTGAAAGCGAGCGTACCCTGATAGTTAGTACTTAGGGAAGTGACATACCTAATATTGATTAACGTATGCTGAAATCAGGTAGAGTGGTTAGTAATTAAGGAAACTATGACTACACGACTTAAATCAACCCAGTAACTCCATTCTTTTTCCCTAGTAAGGTAAACGCTGATATGAGGGGACCTTTAGGAACATTAGAAAGTCATACCTTTGGAAATTTCGGAACTCTAATTTAAGTTTATGTTTCAATTACCCCTTAGTGAGATAGATCTCACACGTAAAGATCACCGTGTGATCAGCAGATGCAACTCAAAGGCGGAGGGATAGATGATGAATGTATCTGATTATGCAAGTGTACCAAATCATTTACCAAGTGATAAGTAGAGTATCGTGTCCACAAGGATTGTCGTTTCATCCAAACAATTCGCGTTACTTATTTTTGTAAGTTGACGATATAATAAAAGATAAAAGGATTGGAGAATTGCATGTGGGGTCTATAAATCTCGGTTAACTAGGTTCATCCCTCCTAAGTTTGGTTGCACCTGCTGATCACACGGTAATCCTTATGTGTGGGATCTTACTGTCTCTAAGGTAATTGAAAGCATAAACTTAAATTGGCGTTCTAGGTTTTCCCAAGGCAATGAAGGCTAGGGTTCTAGTAGGTCAGCCCAAACAGATAGTTATTAGTATAATGCTATAAATATTAAGATATAAGCAGCAAGATAGTAATAATAATATTAGGCCCTGTCGCAACCTAAGTAGCTAATCTAGGGTTACACTCCTTTGAAATAAATAACTAAATAAAAGTTAATAGCAAACAAAATATAAATAAAATATAAACGACATTAAATTAAATATATATCCAACAAAAGTAAACAAAGATTCATCTTAGAAATCTAACCTATAAAGAATTAGTTACACATGGTAATCGTTCTAATACTCTTCCTTTTTGCTGCAAAAACCTATTGAAAATGACTGAAAAACATGCTAAGAATAACGTAAAATGACCTATCATCACAACCCGAAACTAAAATTGTTGCTTGTACTCAAGTAGCAAAAGAAAAAGTATTTTATTCTTTGCAGTTTTTTCCAGGAAAAACATACCTTTTCAGGAGATGTGCTTAGGACATCATTCATCGCATTTATAGCAGAGAAGCAACTAACTTACGACAGTACATTCAAGCGGGTCCAGCTTGGTAAAAGTAACATATATTCTCAACAATACTCTTTTCCATGTCACACGTATGTATTTCCTAAAGCCAGTAGGGTTGGTCACGACATTTGCCCACTACAGTCGTCACATGAATGTACCTTACTATAAATTTGAAACAATTATAAACAGACAGTCAAAATTAGATTATTTACACATTAGAGGACTTTAAGGGTTATAACTTGGCTTAGGTTAAGGGTGGATATATATTTGGGAAAGTAGGCTAACAAAAGAACTTGGAGTTAGTTCACTAACCTACGGATTCCTACTAAACATTAATGCACTAACATCCTTCATTCCTTGATTCATACAAGAAGGGTAAAACAATAGAACTATTTTCCTTTTTATTTTTGACAGAAAGATACTTTTTTTAAAAGACCATTTTTTTTCTCTAAATTTTTTTCTTTTTCCTATATTTTTTTTTTTTGTAGATCCAAGGGCATCTACATTTTTTTTTCATTTTTTTCTTTTTCTAACAAATGTGTTATACTAACACCCCACCACAAACTTAAAATGTTGCAAATTGCAAATAGCAACCCCAAACTTAGTTTCAAAACATGTGCAGTCATAATAATACCTATCTAACTTCAATTGACATGATTCGTCACTAATAAAGAAAGAAATTTTTGTCTAGAGGCTCAAAGTGGTTTCACAAAGGATAATAAGAATATATAAAAGGGTGGCTTGAAAGGCTCAAGGTACCCAAAAAAAAATGCCTCGTGTGTATAATAACCTAATTGATCGTCCATAAAGAACAACCGCAAATTCAAGCAAAAATAGCATTCATATGGAACCCTCATAATATATATTGGAAGTATTGAAGTATCTAACAAACTAGAATGGATATGGAAATATTTGGCTCTGAATCTCGCCAGTTATGCTATTTAGAAAAGAGATGGTGATCCTATAAGTACCTTTACTAGCAAGCCCCCAGAAAGTATCGTGCTCTTGAATGTAACGGTAAACTAGCCTCGGCCTTAAATGCTTTGAAATCAATACCTAAGACTAAAACAAATTTAAGCATAAAAGGAAGGGTTTTAAATGTAAATGCAAAAGAAATAAAATTGTATTAGATAATACTTGAAAGATGAGCAACAGAAAAAGAAAACAATTGATTAGTCAGATCATCTCAGCTTAGCAAAAAGAAAAATGCAGAAAATAAAAATAATGGGTTGCCTCCCATTCAGCGCTTGTTTAACATATGAGTCCCGACGGTCAATAGATTGCATCCTATTCAGCACTTCGTTTGAGTCATTAGCTTGACAAAATTGGTTGCCTCCTATTCAGCGCGTGTTTAGGAGTCTTCTTCCAGGAGTCCCTAGTAGCTCCTTCCCTAATATCAGCTCTTCTGGTGTTAGTTGCATCATATTTTTCTTGATATTCCTTTGGTTTTTCTATGTCTTCATAAGAATTATAAGGATTGACATCCTCTACTGCATGGTATTCAGTACCTGCATCTCTCCTAATGTTGTCCTGCGAAATCTGATAAATTTAGTATCTACCTCTTGACCTAAGCATGATCTCCTTGTATTCCAAGTTTATCTAAGCTTTTGCAGTGGCAAGAAAAGGTATACCCAAAGTTACTGGACAACCAGGTTTTTCAACCACTACTATGTCCTCTAAGAATTTGAAGTTTTCTACTGCAACTTGCACATTAAACACCACTCCTTATGGTTCTTGTTCAGTTCCATCAGCTACCCTAACTAAATTTTCAGTTGGTACCATATCAAGTCCTTCGATTTTTCTATACTTTTCAAACAACATCAAGTTGATGCTGGCCCCTAAATCACATAAAGTGTCCCCCATAAACACACCATTGATAGAGATTGGAACATTGAAGCTTCCCGGATCTTTAATCTTTATGTGAGTATCTACTTTAGTGTTGGCATGATAATCTCTGGATAAGGATACCCATTCTGATGTTGTTGGATGCTTCTTAAGTTTCACTAGGTCTTGTAACATTTGCAGGCATCAAGGATTTTGTTTCAGCATTTCTTGTGTTGGCATTTCCACTTTTAGCCTCATAAGATTTTGCAAGAATCGATCAAAACTTCCTTCTTGACCTTGATCTACTCGTGATGTGGAATGTACTTTTCATTGGAGAGCATCAATACTCTCCTCTTCAAAGGCTTCAGTATCCTTGACTTCGAAAGCTTCAGTACCATCGGTTGCGAAAGATTCATTACCTTCGTCTTCACTTGGGTCTTCCTCGACTTCGTCCCTGTTCATGGTTAAAGTCTTCCCAAGGCCAAAACGAGTGTTGTTTGTTGTGTTAGATTGATTCACTGTTTGTTCTAATTCTTGCGAGTAGTCTGGTAATCCATACTCATAGTAGCAGTTGGTGTAATGATAACTTGGTTCTTTCTCTAGCTCATGCTCCTTAGGTCCAGGATGATATTCAAGTGTCTTTGGATCAGGACTCCAAGGATATTTGCCTACTTGAGAAAAAATGTTTTCCGTTGACATCTTTGATAGCAACTATTATCATGATACAATAAAACAACAAGCTCGTATTCTAGCAAAAGAGTATGATAATTGTATTATTAACTGGATTTTAGTTTCCAGATTAATTTCCTAAATTTTCTTGCCTCTATTGATTCCTAATATCTAAATGTAATGCAGACTCGATCTAAATTAACGACTAGAGTTAATACCTAATGTTATTACTAAATAAACCTAAGACTCTATGACTATTATTACTAAATGTTAATCCTAACTCTAAATGCAAAATTAAATTGACTGACTCTTTTTAAATTAACCTAATTAAAACTAGACTCGATCTAATGTAGATAATATAACAACCGTTATTTTTACTACGACTCTTAAATGCAATGCGAAATAATAAAAACCTAAACTAGCACTCTAAAAAGAAAAAACATGAATGGGGTTAGTTCCTAAATGGGAGAAACAAAAGAAAAACAAAAATGGTTAGTACTAAATGGAAACAATAAACTAAACGCAAAACTAAAAAATAACCTATGTTAGTACGACTATAATTAATAAACTATATGACAAACTAGACTCTAAAAATAAAATGACTCAACTAGGACTAAATATTTTTGGTATTTTAAAATTTTTGAATTTTTTTGGTATTTTTGAATTTTTGAAAACAGAAAAATAAATGATAGAAAAATAAAGATAGAAAAAAATAAGTAATTTAAATTGCTTAGTCGAAAATATCAACAATCCCCAGCAACGGCACCAAAAACATGATGAATATATCGTATCCACAGGAATTGCCATTTCTTCCAAACAATTTGTGTTACTTATTTTTGTAAGTTGATGATATAATAAAAGATAAAAGGGTTAGAGCGCTACAATTTTTATCTGTTTGCAACAGAGCAAGTTTACCTGTTTTTGGTTGCAGAAAAGTAAGCAGCGGTTAGGATTCTTCAAATCCGCCCTGTTTATATTGTTGGATATTAAATAACAGTCATGTCGTGTTTATTTATCTTACGTAGACTATACAAGTGATGAGGCCGTTGGGAGGTGACTAACCTAGAAGGTTGGAAGTTGCACCTGTTGATCACACGGTGATCCTTACCTGTGGGGTCTATAAATCTCGATTAACTAGGTTTATCCCTCCCAAGTCTGGTTGCACCTGCTGATCACACGGTGATCCCGACGTGTGGGGTATTACCGTCTCTAAGGTAATTGAAAGTATAGACTTAAATTGGCCTTCCAGTTTTCCCAAGGCAATAAAGGCCAAGGTTACAGTAGGTCCACCCATCTATTAATCTTAGGACACTCGTAGTACACACACTCTCTCTCTCTCCCTCTCTCTCTCTCTATGGACAGAATCATAGCACAAATCAAAGCAAAAATCTTGTGTTACTCCCATGATTAAATCCACATTTTCAAAATTTTCAAAAAAAAAAAAGGGTTTTTGTGACAAAAATTCGAAATTTCTGCAAAAGCTGTGATTCAGTTCATCTTTGTGTAGTGTTAGGGTCGGAATCACTTCCTTTGGGGTTCAACATGATGAACCCTGTCCATTTAAGTGAAAAGGAATAATTTTTTCAAAATTCTGGGCAACTCGCCATGGCGAGCTTCATCACTCACCACGGCGAGTGATCATCAGAAACCCAGAAATTCATGTCAACTCGCCATGTCGAGTAAATTCACTTGGGAGGCGAGTTGCAGCAGAACTTGAAAAATTTTGTCTGAAAACAATATTGTGAGCCTGCTAATGTTAATATTTCCATTCCATACTGTTATTTAACTGTTATATTGTCTTGTGTATGGAATTTCTGGTTGTTTTGCAGGCATGGCACCTAAAAGACCAACAAACACCGGAAAACGAAGAATGGGAGAGACATAACCCCCTCCCAGCAACCAGGGTTATGAGAGAGAGCGTTTTACGTCAAGGTACCACCAGGACCGATACGTAGCCCTGCTACAGCAGGCTATGTGGCCAAAGAGGGTCTTCACCATTGACCCCGAATGACCCTTTAAAGAAATAGCCCAACTCTTCCTTGACCAAGGCTGGTCGAGATTGCTGAACCCGATCACCAACCTGAATGCTGAGCTCGTGCGTGAATTTTACGCCAATGCTCTTCCTGAAAACCCACACACTGAGCTCTTCCAATACGAGACCTTTGTCCGTGGTCGGGTGATACGCTTTGATCGTGATGCCATCAACCAATACCTGGGAAACCCTTTCCCACTGCAATATCCCCATGACCTGGATGACTTTCACGCTAAGCAGAATATGGGTCATTTCACTCTTCCGGAACCTCATGAGGAAATAAAAAGGTTTATTCTGTTAGAGGGGTGTAATTATGATGTGAGTGACGCAGGGAGAGAATACCATGCTCAGTACAAAGCTTTGACCAACCCCGCTAAGATCATCCAGAAATTCCTCCTATACAATGTCATCCCAAATAGCCACCTCTCAGATTGTGTTGTCGAGGTCTGCCCTTTAATTTACTATATCCTTAAGGGCATAAAGGTGGATATTGCCCGGACCATTGCTTGGGAATTGAAGAAGGTTACCCTCCAAGGCAAAGGTGAAAGAGAGACTCGTCTCTCTTTCCCCGGTCTCATCATGGGTCTTATCAAAGACTCTGGCATGAGGCTTCCAAATGCGGTCCATGAGTAGATTAGAAACCCTATTAATGATGCATTCATCAGCCGCTATATCATGGGGGAAACCAAAAAGGGTAGAAGCAAGCAGGCATCCACATCTCAAGCTCCTCCGCCACAACCTGAGGAACACAATGAACCAGCTCCTCCGCCACAACCTGAGCCACACAATGCACCGACTTCAGTCCAACCCACAGCTGCCTTTGATTTTGCTAGTTATGCTCAATGGCAGCATGAGAGCAACCTGCATACCTGGAACATGCTATCAGCCACAAACAGGGTGAATACCTACTTTCAGCAGTCCCAGTATCTGATGCAGCAGCAAGCTGGGTACCCTCCGGAGGTTATGGAGCAGTTCATGACTCCCACCGCTTTCCAGGCTTATGTGAATTGGCATGTGGACACGCCAAATCCTTATGGATGGGGTGAATATTTTGCAGGTAATGAGAACATGGCTGGAGATGATGCTGGTGAGGAAGACATGGAGAGGGATGATCCGACACGGGTGCACAGTGCAACCTCCACTCGGAGTGATGATGGCTCTGATGACATGTTCGGTTGAGAAAGAAGAAAAAGACTTGAAAGCTCACATCTTATGAGTGATATTTTAAAAGCTTTTAGTCGATTCATTCATTCTCTTTTTGCTTTATTTTGATGTTAACCATTGAACAATATTTACTTCTGTTTGTTCTTTAATTTGGCACAATGACTCATACTCTATTTAACTATCCCTGGTTAAGGATTTTTAGTACATTAATTTTCGTATTCATATTGTGTTTTGTTGTAATGTAATGTTCAAGTACTTCAATTTTATTTTTTTTATTGTTTATTTTATTTTGAGAAATGTGAAAGATATTTTGTGTATCACTCTTGCTTGAATTTCAAAGAAAAATGTTCAACACTTCAAATTTTAAAGTGCTTGAAAGATAGCCAAAGATTGAGCAAATTTCAGATGATTGATAATGATATATAGTTGTGATAAAGCGCAAAGCCAAGGTACAAGTTTCCAGTTTTCTAGATTTTTACTTGAATATGAAACGAGTACTTTGCACAAATTTCATTTCACTTAGTTCTCCGCAATAATGTATTTGCTTGTGAACCACTTAGTTCTAGCCAAAAGTGAGGAAACCTCAATGTATTGTACTATATGCAAGGAGACCGGCATTCAGAGTTTAACTCAGTCGCTTTATGTTAAATCCAATAATTGTGTTAAATTGTATGAAGGCATGGAAAGGATCAAGGCACATTTTTGTTAATGAGTGAAAACTACTTGACCATAAAAAGCCTAACTTGTGAGAAGAGCGAGTATTTGCTAACCCACTTGAGCCAAATGAATCAGAGTTTTCAATTATGAGCTGTCAATTCATAAGCACAATGCTTGATGAATTTGCCCTTAAATTTTTCAAATCCAGCTCATTTTTGACGCACTATAAGACTCTGATGTTGTTTTAATTGATTGAACCCTAAACCTTCATTGTTTATTTGTCCCTTTGCCATAGAGTAAGGGAACATTCAAATAGGGTATGTTTTTTGTTCAAGTTGGGGAGAAAAGGTAGATGTAAATCACTTGTCAAGTAAATTGGTGAAATTTTTATTGGTGTGATCAAAACAACATTGTATTGTACATATAAATAGAAGAAGAAAAAAATGTGTACATGAAAAATAATAGAAAAGAGAAAGAAAGAAAAATAAGTTGTCAAGATCACGGTGTATTATGTTTTAACACCAAAGTTTGTGTTTAGAAGTAAGGGAATGCTTGTAAATTTATCTGTTGAATGTAAATAGAAGGAATGTTCCCTTATGCTTGGCCATTTGAATCCAATTGCCCCAGAAATGTCCTTTCTTTTGTAGCCAAGCCAAGTTATAACCCTTAAAGACCTTTTGATCCATGCTTTTG
>Ga0228711_1007220_pt1 | contig 16183 bp, 11 predicted proteins | sample MedpolnodulmetaG_2_FD_177996 | JGI IMG/M metagenome (GOLD analysis project Ga0228711, IMG submission 177996) | Root nodule microbial communities from Medicago polymorpha collected in Santa Monica, California, United States - brown nodules | ecosystem: Host-associated > Plants > Roots > Nodule...
TTATTTTTTGGTAATGTAACTACCACTAAAATATAGCTATGTTATAACTTGTTCACAATTTGATTCAAAAAATAATAATATTTTCAAAGATACATGACCTTGTACACCCTCGGTCATAAATATAAGAGAAAAACCAGATTTCTTAGTAATTAAAAAATGCAGTTAAGTGTAGTTAATTTTCTAGATTTTGTATAAAACATAGGTTAAATCGACTATATTTCACTTTTCATAAAATTAATACACCAATATAATTGTACAACCTCGTTCAGAGTTAAATTGATTACAAACTCTTAGTTTCACTCACGTGAGAATATGCAGCACTAAAACCTCACCTTAGTTTTAGTCTGAAATTCTCCAATTGGTAGTTTATATGTAAATTGTACCTTTCCTAAAGTAAAAAAAAAAGTGAAATGTACCTCTCTTAATCTAAATTTTGTTATGAAAAAAAAAGATTATAATACTTGCTTTCGGAATTAGTTCAATTCCTAATTCATAATTTCGATAAGGCACCTCAACAACAAAATCAATGAGACATATTTTGTTACTAGAGGATTGACGGAACAAATTTAGTTCCCTATGTTGTATAATATGTTTTAACATGAACCATGTATACATGACATCACTTAGTTTAGGGAAGCTAAAATGCACAAGTGTTTATTATTCTATTGCATTGACGTACAATCATATGCTAAAACTAATCATTCGACGGACTCCTCTCAACATTCTTCGTCATTAGAGCCCACAAATTCTAAAATCGAAGGATCTAGAAGCGGTAGTTCTATTTTTCAAATCAAAATCATTGATTTAAATTGCTCTTTTGGAACAAAGTTGTCTTTTCCTCGATTATTATATCAATCTTCCCCTAGTAAGAAGAAACCCGCCACATCCCAACGAAGTGGACTTAGTTTGAATCTTTCATTATGAGCAAAATCATCCAAGTCCGAGAGCTTGTCGATTTCTTTCATGATATATCCTTTTAAAAGCTTGTCAATTTTTTCTTAGTGGTGGCCAAATATTTATTTTGAAATTCGAATTTAGAATGTAAAAATAAATAGTTGTAAATTTATGGTCTGAATACCATAGAGTGCAACTACATTGTGGTATTTTGCTCAATCTCACTATTTCTTTGACACTTCCTTTTATCCTTATCACTCATCAGATTCAAATTTTGTTTGAGGTTATGAATCAAGGATGAATTTGTTGAGGGTTGTAATTATTGGAGTAGAAGAGACTCCTTACCATGATAGTCTTTTCTTTTTCTATCTTCACTTTCCCAGTGATTATCCCACCCAATATATTGCCGATAAGTGGTTGATGATACTGTATCTACCTAACATTATGTTGTTCTTGTTAGATTCTAAAATTTGAAAAATAAATAGTTTATCAATTGTTTTTTAACGTATTTACACATTTTGCAATATACAATTTGAAATGTCGTTGGTCACACGAGAAATCAGTAAAGTGGAATAAGAAATTTTCTAAACAGTCTACAACTCCTAATTCAATTAGCAAAAATGTGGAAAGTATTAAGTCGAACATCATGATAGAGTTTAAGCACCAACTCTTCAACCTACGTGAGTTTTCAATGACAATTGTAGTATTTTTCCAGTGGATCATAGTTGCTAAATTTGTATGTCCAATGCAATAGAGAAAGAAAATTGCTCTTCTCTCATCCAAAATTGTTCATTCTCATACAAACTAACGAAAATACCTCCACGTGAAGTCACGTAGACATGATACAACCTGCCGTGACTAAAGTCACACAAGGGTACTTTTGACTTTTCAGTCGGGAGTGAGCAAAATTCAACAGGAGAAGAGCAATTTTCATAGAGAAAACTAGGGGTGGCAAAAAAATCCGTGCCCGCGAGTATCCGCGTATAAAATCCGTCATGGGCACAAGGCGGGTATCTAAACGGGTATCCGTGGATATAATAAACGGGTATTTAGCTACCCTTTACTTTATGGACACGGACACGGATAAGATGACACCCGTGTCCGCGGGTATCCGTACCCGTTAATATATATATATATATATATATATATATATATATATATATAAGAGTTTGGATGTGGATTTTGGATGTTTTTATCTTTTATTTTACTTCAAGAATTTGCATAGATTATGTAAGAATCATATCTATTATGGTATGATGAATTTGCTTGAGATTATGTAAGAATCACGATTTTTGTTGGATTATAGTTATAGTATGGATTATGAAATTTGAATGGAATATCTTATGTATGGATCTTTAAAAGTTGAAGTTTGCAGGTAATTAAAAGTTGAATTTTTTTTTTTACAAAAAAAAAAAATAATCCATGGATACCCGCGGATATCCGTGGGTATTTAAATACCCGCAGATTACCCATATAGAGATACCCGCATGGATATGGGGAGAGGGACGGGTACGGGTACCATATTTATCCAACGGAGCGGAAACGGATATCATACTACCCGTATCCGTGGATACCCATTGACATCCCTAAAGAAAACCAACTAAAGGCTTTAGTATTTAAGGACCCTTACCCTCTCTTAGGTTCTCAACTACCCATTTCTCATTACGCCGTTCCCTCTTGTTTGTGTCTCATTCAACAAAATCTCAAAGTTCGATTCTAATAAACAAACGGAAATGCTAATAGGTGCCCCAGGGCATTGGTTAAGATATGAAAAAAGAAATTATATAATAGTTAATGTATTGAAATTGTGTAATTAATTTATAAATTTATAATAATGTCAAGAACAGTTTTTTGTAGGGTAAAAATTCCTTTTATGGTATGCTTAACCAGTGCCTCAGGTTGCCGATTAGCAGGACCCTGAAACAAATCTCAGAGTCCAGATTTTCCTCACTTCATCTCTCTCTCGTTCTACCGCCGCATGCTTCACCTCACTTTAATAGTAAGTCTTCTTCTTCTTCTTTAATAATTTTCCTCATATCAAAATTCTTTTATGATAATGTTGAGTTGATTTTGTTTTTATTATTATTTTGCTCACAAATACTTATTTGCTTTTTTAATATTCAGCTGTCTAACTCATATGTCATCATTTTGTTGTTTTTCAGTGCAATGGTTGAAGATCTGTCGCCATAGAAATTGTGAACAGAATGACATGGGTGTTTTGCTCATTGGTGGAAGTTTTGTTGTTGAAACAATTGTGATTTTCTTGATTAATGATGAATCACCATATCATCACCGTAGGTGACTAGAATGCCCCTGAGAGACTAGGCAAAGATGTTTTGGGTGAGAGTGAAGTTGTTTTTTTTTGGATAACCGTGTTAAAATATGGTTGAAGACAAGTCTGTTAAGATATGGTTGAAGACATGAAATAGTATAGTGTATTGCAACAGTAGATGAAAGGAGAAAAAAGAAGATAACTCTAAGGTTATAGGCTACGAAGCACGAACACTCTTCGATTAGGCGTGTCCCCGACGCATATAATTACAGTAAATTATGTGATTTTCTCAAAATTTTAACTGTGTTGACGTCCCAGTGTGCGTGTCGTGTCTGTATCCGTGCTTGATAGGTTATAGGCGATCTAATAGATTGTCGTCTTTGAAGGTGCATTTGAGAACATATTAAGTATCACAAACAAGGGAGAAGGGTAATACAAATGGCGATGTGGCTGTGCAGGTGAGAAATGGCTACCTATTATTACAATGCTTATTTAATTTGCTTTATATAGCTTTTTGTCTAAACAATTCTTTGCTCACTTTTCAGGATCGCCTTGAATTGTAATAAACTCGTTCTTAGAATGATGGTTTTCTAAAAAAGCAATCTAGTACTGGTGATATCATAGTTCTTTTTTGTGGAGTTGGATGTAGAAAACACTACTGAACAATTTGTCGATAGTAGGTGTTGGAAGCCAATGTCAAGAGCGAGTATAACCTGCTCTTAGCAGAATTCGCAGAGGTTCATTGCAGCGTCGTCGATTTGATGCAGGCAGTAAATTGACAGTGTTCTTGTCCGTCCAAGTGTGCGGTATTTGCGTGGAGTGAAAAATAGACACCCGACGGTGGATGCCCTTTAGCATAGTGGTATTTTGGATGCTTCCTATGCTGGAGTGTGTGTATGTTATGCAGGAATAGTTTAGAAAGTGCAAACCATTTATTTTTCCAATGTTCTTTTACTTACACAGTATGGTCTCAAGTATTCTGTTGGTTGGGTTATATAGCAGTGCTTAAATCATTTTAATTACTTCAGATGGATCTCAAAAGCAAACAAGTATAGAAGGTTTAGACATTTTAATTACTTTGCAGTAATGGCAGAATCTTCGAAAAGAAGGTTGTGGATAGTATTTGAGTTTTGGAACACAAATAATCTCGGAGTTGGTTTGTTTTGAGGATCAGTAGGAAAAGGGGTTACTGGTTCCATGATTGGTTGATGAATCCAATTTGTTGTCTTACCAATGTAATAAAAGACTTATAAGTTATGCTTGGTCTGGTTTTGGGTAAAAAACGGTATATATGATCATTTGGAGGCTATATAATATGCAGGTAATGGTCTCTAGATAATGATCGGCCACTATTTCTCATATATGAGATGGCTATAGCTGGTAGCTTAGTATTGAGAGGTTGGCAGGGGCTGTTTTTTGATGATGCAGAAAATCAGCCATCAAGTTCTGCTGTGAACTGGTGGATCAAATTGGTGTGTAGAGGGAATGATCCGGATGTAACAGGAGTAGTTTTAGAGAGGTTGTAAGTTTTGGTGCTTTGTAGTTTGAAATCATTTTTGTAAGGTTTAGGTGTTTTGTTTTTGTCCGGCTTTTGAGCATGTGATTTGATGGGAGCTTTGCAACCCTTCATAGAAGGTGGGTAGAGTTTTCTCGCTATGTTGCTAAGTGTGGACTGCTCTTGTTGTAAGGGTTGGAGTACCCCTTGTACTCCCAAAATTTTGTTATAAAAAAACATGAGCTCTCAGTATAAAATACTGTTTAGTTAATTATTTGATCTTATATTTTGTAGTAGAAAACTATTTAAGAGTATCTTTGTGAAACTTTGAATGTAGATGCGGGGTACTTGGTGAAAGAATCCTAAAATCTATTAAGTTCAGTAGACTTGGAAGAAGTAGAGTGGGCCTAAGATGTCTGGAATTCGTTAGTTTGATGGCTTTTCGTTAATAGGCTTCCTTCTAAGGATAATCTTAGCAAAAAAGGGGTTTATTTGAACTCCTCTGCTCTGTGTGGGTGGGTGCGGTAAGATCGGGACCACAAACCATATCTTTTTTAGCCGTGAATTGGCTTAGTGTCCCAGTTGCTTTTGTGGGAGGTGGGTATGCTCATCTTAAGTTTTTTAAAGGGCGTGTGTCTGGTAACAGAAATATTATGGAGAGCCTCGGTGTAATTTGGTACTCAAACGTCTCTACAATTTGGAAGGTTAGAAACGATATGACTTTCAATCAAGTCTGGTTAAAGGGCTGTGTCTGGGCGGTTCCTTTTGTCACATTACTATCCGGCTTCAGTTTTTCATATGTGAGTGCAGTCTTCTGATCTTGTGCATGGTCCGTTTCTGTGCAGTTTGTGGATCGGGATCTGTTTTTGTTTGTTAAGACGTCTGGTTCGGTTTTTGTGCAGCATTCATTTTTCTGCTTCAGGGAGTGGTTGCTACTGTTTGTATGGTGCTGGCCATGTCTAGGCTTGGTCATCACAATAGAAGTGGATTTTGACATTGTTTCGTATCTTTCTAGCTAGCTGTGGCTTTTGGTTATCCATACGGCGTTTAGAGGCTTTGGTGGCGCTCAGAAAATTCCAAAGGTCCTGGTGATTCTAGCACGATTGCAGGGGCTGTTTCGACTAGTCTGTCAATCTCTTGGTGTACTGTTTTGGCAGTTTTTCAGTTTCTTAGATTTGTGTATTCGAGCTGTTCTATTGTGTTTTTCTTAGTATCAGTTAGTTGACATGTTACCTATGAGGTTTGGGGTGGTTTGAATCTCTGATTGGTTTAGTGTGATCACTCAATTATATTTTGTAATTTTGAACTTTATATTCTAAACCTTGTACACCTTGTGCTTGGTTTAGTGTATTTTAATAAATTCATCGTCGATCTAATTTTTGTTTATCCTGAAATGCTTAGTCTGATTTTGAACAGTGTGTAATTAAATCACAGAAGTTGAATTGTTGATGCCAATCTAGTTGGGTAAATTCCTTTGAAACTATTTCAGGCTTTAGAACTTATATGTGAAAGTGATTAAGTATGGATAATCATCAACAATGATGCAAGTAGAGTAGAACAGTAACGAGCGTAAATCACCTCATTGGAGCGTCATTATTTGAAATAAAATCCCTAGTACATGATTAAGTACTCTGATAATTTATTTTTGTAACAAAATAGGTCTTTAAACATTTCGTACTAATGTCGACCTGTTCAAGTTCTGCTACACTAGCACTAGGTGGATTGGTAGCATCATCTTGATTTTTAATTTTTATTAATCTACCTTATGTAAAGATCTATAACAGTCTAATAAGTAGTGTTCTTATTGGTTTTGGGGGGATTAATGTATTAGTGTTCTTTTTAATATTTTATAACACAATTAAATTACTTCAAAGTTCAAAGTCTCCAAAATCACTATTTGCAAAAAGTAACATGCTGATTTTAATGCATAACTACCAAATCTCTGTATAATTTTGCACCTTCAAAACCACTAAGAATTCTTTATGCAAACTGCAGAAGAGATTGTTAGAGAGTTTGCAATAATTTGAGTAAGGATTGTGAGCAATTCAGTTGTTATGAAAGAACAACACATTCTCCAAAATCAAGACTAAAGATTAAGTTCATATCCATGAAGACATGATGTAATTGTTCTTTGAGCATTAAGGTTTTCCATCAGTCTTTGCAAGTCTCTGAAATCCAAATCACCTAAGTTAATTTCGATAAATAAAAAAAGGTTAATGAGGTTTTTTAACATTCATAATGTTTTATTTTGACAAATTTCACATTCATAATGTTAATATCATTACTTAATCTCTATAAAAAAATAAGTCAATAATCTTAAACCATTGTCATGACTTAATTATAGTAATTCCTCTTTTGATCTTTGATCTCTATAAAAAGGTCATCTTTCATGCTATAAGTAATAACTTTTTAGCTCATGAAAACAAAAGGAATTTAAAAACCTCTAATATTGACCCAATAAGTAATGTACTTACCGGAAACAAAACAACAGATGAAATAAAATGTAGTGCTAGTTGCTGATCAATGTCTCCCCAAAGTCCGCATGTGAAGAAATTAGGATGCCAACGGACTTTAGTCGAAGAAAGATGACAACTCCTGTTAAAATTGGTTATCCAATTATGCCATCACTAACAGAAGGTGTCATCTCTCCTGCGACTGAAGTCCCGGAACATATCTTCTACTTTTACACCTTTTTCTGCATATTTGCATATTATGTTCCTTTGCTCAAAGAAGTTAAGTTCATATTTATAAGGGAGATGGATCATCTAGTCTATTGTGTTTCCAATTTGGCTTGAGTCTAGTTTTTTTTTTTTAAGTTGACTTGAGTCTAGTTAATTAGGCCGGGCAGGGCTAGGTACTATATGGTGACGCATTTATCCAAACACCTTGACATAATCTTATCAGTGATTAGTTTATATAAATTAATTAGAGTTTCAAGTTAATATTATTTAATAAAATAATTTCTTAATAAAAGAACAATGATTCTCAAAATCCATTACAACAAGATTTTTCATACATTTTGAAATTAATATTGTAAATCTTCTTTTTGTTTTTTAATTTACTACAGGGAAACTTCTATAGTTTTGGTGGTTGAAAGCTAAACGCAAACGCTTGAGTTTTGATTTTTATCATCGGTGGATAAATCATTGTCAGTGCTTGAACCTTGTTACATAACTATTGCTTGTGCTGGGTCATAGCTAGGGTTTTGTTGTTTTTTTGTGTTGGTATCTGATTTATAATATAGTAAATTGATATTCTTTTGGACCCTATCTTTGCACTACTTGTGCATGTTATAATCTCCTCTTGATTTAATATATTTCATTTTAACTTCTTAAAAAAATAAAAAATACTCACGCATGTTACAAAACATTAATAATGTTGGCTTAAATAACTTTTATTAATTTTGTAAAAAAACAAATTGACCTATATTAATGATGCAGTAAATATGTTGTAGTAAATACTACCAAAAAAAAATGTTGTAGTAAACGATCACAAATTATATGTTTTGCCCATAAGGACAAGAAATAAAAGAGGAGTACACGAGAAGTTACGTGGTTTATTATCTCTTGCTTATATCAATGGAAATATATCGAAATGTATTCACTAAATAAGCTTACAATGAGTTTGTCCAGACTTTATTTTGGTCCGTCTAATTCCTTTGTATTTTAATTTTAATTTTATATATTTTAGGGTGCTGCAGCAAATAATTGGTTCTGTTTTTGGTGTCAACCTAATTAAAATCGGTAGTTTGAAGTTTGAACAATGATGATATATTGCACCCTCTTTGTTTTTTGTTTTTTAAAAATGTATATCACCTTATGATTCTCTCACTCAAGAGGTATAAAAACAATAATAGCTACATCTCACACAACAATCTATAAACAACTGCAAATTAAGATTAAGGACAACAGTTAAATTTTACCCATAAAATAATCATAAGCAAGTACTCTCAACACACTTCTTATATATAATTTTCATTATTATGTCAACTTTAGGGGAGTTCTATATTAAATGATGTGCATCTCTCTCCTTAAACTATTTTATAGGAATCATATCCTCTTTAGTGATAACAATGAATCTTATATAATAGTATAATAAAAACAATATGACACCACTATATGATTATATTGATATATGTACCATAGTTTGGTGTCATCACTCGTGCGACAGGATACCCTCAAAACAACCTCTTATTGCCTTCTCCTTGATTATTAAATGCTTCGTACAAACATGTTACATATGTATATATAGATCGATTTTAGTCTTGGTCTTGCAGCCAAAAGTAACTTTAACCACATGCAGGAATTGCTCTGAAGTTGCCAGAATTTGGAAGTAGGAAAATAGAAGATTGATGATCCAAAGATTTCTATGTTGATGATTTAATTTAACACCACCATTCCCCTTTCAAGAAACTTACAAGCAGGTTTACATTGATTGATTTATTATTATAATATTGAAAGAGATATATAGGGTTGTTATAGAAAGTGCCACTTGTTGATCCATTTCAATGAACACAAGGAAATGAGACAACTTTGTTGTCAATTCGAACAAAAATAATCACACGAATAAAATTTAGATGTGTGAAGCAAAAGAAGTAGTAATCAATGAGTGAAGTAGCATCAAACAACATCAACAACAAACATACTTAGATCTAAGTGCAAAACTACATCACAAGCATAATAATCAAAGCAACAAGCTTCTTATTGAATGGTCAGTGGAAAATATTGGAAAGAGTTGTTCCTTGTGGGATCAATTTGATTTTATTCGGCAGAAAGAAGAAGAGAAATGATATTTATACAACCATTTTATGACAATTTTTAAACAACTCTTTTATACTTACATTATGTTTGTATTTTCTCTATTTTTTTTCTCTCTATTGTTTTTGACCAATAAAAAAAAGGAAGTTGTCACCAAAACTCAAAAAGAATATAGGCCGATAAATATAAGACAAGTTATGAAAAAAAAATCCAGTTGAGAGAGGAGAACCCACTTTGTGTGCTGCACAAATTCTTCGACGTAGATTAGTCATTGATAAGTGATGGTGGAAGCTTCATACAAACAGTGGCGGAGGGAGAGGGGGGGCCTATGGAGGCCATGGTCCCCCTATATTTTTAATTTAAAAAAATTTATATACTACAATTAAAATGTTCACGTGTTATTAGATTAATAAACAACTAATATCATTAGTTTTATATGTTATATTATTTTAAATTGTATCATATTGTCCTTTCCACAACCTATTTTAAATGGAATGAAACATAATGATATAACTTTGGAAAATAAAATACTATTTTAAAGTAAAAAATGAGCAAATTAAAAAATAGGGGATTAAAATATAATTTAGTACTTAATGGATTTTATTCTCCTGTGACAAAAATCTCATGTCTTTCACACTCGTACAAAAGTTCTTCTATTTAGTCAATCGTCGTTCTCTTTTTGTGTTAACTCTTTGATTATTAAGATAAAGTGGTCATGGTGATTCGAAGTTCGACCAAAAGGTAACTAAAGTTTCATTAAAAAAAAAAAGTATTCTATGGCTGCACCGTGCGTACAAATAGGTAAAAAAAATATAGTGTATATGTTGTGGTAAACATCATAAATTTTCTCTTTATTGTACACCACGTGCGATACACTGGCCACAAACCGTGCTTTTTTCACATGTGAAGATAAGAAATATGAAATTCAAGAAGCAGCATCAAATCATATGATATAATAAGGATAGGAGGGAGTGTCAAAAGACTTTCCAACGACCAAGCTTTTCATTTTCTTGAAGACTCTCAAGATGTCATTCTCTGGTTTGGTGGATGATATCAATGCCATGCTCGACGGAGCGGAGCCACCTTCAACCGGTGACTGTTGCATCTACAAGGTCCCCTCTAAACTTCGCAAACTCAACGAAGATGCATACACCCCCACTGTCGTTTCCATTGGCCCCTTTCACCACGGTCACCCCCAGCTCCAAAACATGGAACCTCAGAAACTCATTCACTTCAAATCTTTTCTCGAACGAACCAAGGCATGTTTAAACGACTTAGTCTGCTACGTAGATTCTATCTTATCTGATTTCAAACGCTGTTATTCCGAAACCCTACCATTTTCTCATGATGAACTTGTTAAGTTAATCTTAATCGATTCCGGTTTTATAATTGAACTTTTTTTGAGATACCACTATGGTGGGTTTGTCTTTGAACTTTGGTTCGATGAAGGTATAACAACAGATTTAATGTTACTTGAAAATCAGCTTCCCTTTTTCGTTATTGAAAAAATTTACAGTCTTTCATTGAGTTCTACAAATGCTAGTGTTCCTAACACTATCATCCCTTCTTTTCTTGAACTCACTATTAATTATTTTTTTCTTTTCAATAAATCAAACTTGATTTTTGATAATGGTGGTATTAGTATAAGGCACTTCACTGATCTGATTAGGATATTTCATTTGCAACATCCCATTGAAAGTCGGCCGGGTAGAGAGGATCTCAACATTGGTGAATGGATGTTAAATCTACCGAGTGCAACTGAGTTGTTAGAAGCTGGAGTTAAGTTTAAAGTGAACACTAAAAGCAAGTGTTTACTTGACTTGAGGTTTTCAGGAGGAGTTCTTGAAATTCCTTCATTAATAGTTGAGGATCGGACCGAAACTTTATTTCGGAATATGGTTGCTTTGGAGCAGTTTCATTACACAAACAAGTTATATATTACTGATTATGTTGCTGTTTTGGATTACCTTATAAATACCGGTAAGGATGTTGATATACTTGTTCACAAAGAAATACTGGAAAATTGGCTTGGAGACAGTGATTCTGTGGCTAACTTGTTTAATGGTCTTTGCATAAATGTGGTACATACCAATATCAGTTCTCAATTCTCTATTCTTTGCAAAGAATTGAATGCTTTTTGTAGGAATCCTTGGCATAAGTTGAAGGCTACTCTCAGGCGTGATTATGGTAAAACTCCTTGGCAAACTGCTGCTTCCATTGCTGGAATCTTACTACTTGTTCTCACTTTAATTCAATCAGTTTGTTCTGTCTTGCAAGTTGTACAAGCCTCCTAGTCATTTCTTTCATTGTTGAGTTCATAATTATTGCTATTAGTATTATTACCGATGTATGTTGTTTGTTTTAATGGTTTCATTATTTTGTGTGTCGTGTATTAAGTTATTGATATTCTATGAAACCCTAGCCTCTGTTGTTATCATTCTCTCTTTCTTAAGTTATTGAGCCTTTATGTTACGAAGTGTAGTCCGCTCTAGGTTTTACTTTATTTTGTATCTGTATCGTTCGTTAACATTGTGTACTTAGATCGAAATTGTAATTTCATATAAATAAAAAAGCAACTTGATCATGTTGTATTGTTGTTGAATATTTTCTGATTTAATAATTATTTTTGGAAGAGATGTGCTATATTTTTGTTGAATGTTTTCCGGTATTATCATTGGTTTCGAAAAGGTTGAAAATCGGTTTTCATGTAATATTTCATACCCAAGAAAGATATAAAAATATTACAACCAATTAATTCATGGAAAATGCTTTATAACACGACAAGTTTTGTCGCACGAATTCCTCAAATCTCAATTTTCTCTCTTTTTAAAGTATATTTCCAGCCATATCTCTCTTTCTTATTCTCTATTTAATTTAACTCATCACTTTAATGTTTTTGTTTTGTATGATATGGCATACAATGTACACCCTGATGGTGTGGCTTTGTTGAATTACACTACAATATTTCCAGAGGATGTTTTGTGGCAAAAGCACCGCTCCAAACTATTGGTGGAGAATATTTTGTGGTAATCCATTACAAAGTCAATGCAATTCATATTGTGAAATAATTAAGTATATATATTATTTTACTTGTGGTAGAAAACAATATTTTATCTTGTGTCAAAAAATTGCTAAAGAGCCTGAGGCGTGATATATACATGGTCGTGCAAATGGTGCGACAAAGATGTCGTACCGTATAGCACTACTCTTAATTCATATAAACCAACGAACCAAAATTCTCCAATACAGTATTACTTTTGAAGCATTGATAATTAAGTAGAGGAGTAAAAGGTGCAGCAAACCTAGGCTCATAAGCAAAACCATGCAACTCAAACCCATGATAACCAAAGTAGAATGCAACTGGGTTGGTGGTGGTAGTTTTTTGGAGTTTTCAAGAAGGCGTCTCTTTATGGAATCTTTGGTCTCCTTTTGCCTTGGTGAGCCCCTGTGTTCGTGACTTTTGGAGAAGTGTGATTTGCTTTTGCTTGCCACTAGCTTGTATTGGTTGCTCCAATGTGCTATTGTATGTTTTGGAGTCTTGCTTTGTCACGCGGAGGTGGGGTAACCTTTGGGTGACATTGTAGTCGGTGACATTGATGATATTAGTCAACCACATTATTATAGATGATTTTATTCTTTCTTTTTTACAAGATTTTTTGTTTTGTTTTATTGCACACTTGTGACATTGTGGTTGACCAATGTCCCAAATGTCACTCATGTGCTACCGTGAAGGCTGGTGTGCTATTGCTTCTGGACTTTTGCCTTGGCCACCATCATGCTTTTAGAATTTTGCTCTTCTCCCATCACAAATTGCTCACTCCTATATAAATTGAGCAAAATATCTCCCACATGAGTTAACTCACGCTGATTACGCGTCAACGTGACTTAACTCACGTAGGTTGTTGCCCAGCGTGAGTTAACTCACGTTGTTCTTGTGTCCAATAACAGAACAACAAAATTGACTTTTTTTTTCTCTCTATTTTCATTCATCCATTCCTTCATTCATTCATTTAATCAATTTTTCATCATTCATTCGATCATTCATTCATTCGATATCTGAAAACTAATGAAATTTAAATAAAAACCGAAAACTAATGAAACTGTCATAAAAAAACGTACATGCACAAGTGTAAATATGTTGTGAATTCGTTGTGAAAACCACACCAATAATAAACTTGATGCGTGGAGCAAATTAATACCAAGTAATCAAATCAAGCGGGTGATAAAAATTAATTCAAACAAAAATAAACAGCAAGAGATAAAGGAAGAAGGAGAACACAAGAATCTGTTTACCCAGTTCGGTCTAATGAATTCCACTATAATGATATAAGTTTCTTTACAAAGAGATATTGATGATTACAAGAATTAGTCTTCAAACCTAATTCTACCCACATTCCCAATCTCTTCCTGTGACCAAGAGACTCAATCCTAACAGTGTTTTGTTCATGAACCAAAGTCAGTACGCTTAAGTGCCCTCAGCACGCTTAAGCGTACACAATGTCGAGAGCAGCTTCCTGTACGCTATCAGGACGCTTCTGGTATGCTTCCCAGATTCAAGCAGCACGCTTAAGCGTCCCCCAGTACGCTTAAGCGTGAAAGTTCTAGTCACCAATCTTCATGTACGCCATCAGTACGCTTGTGGTACGCTCTTCCAAGATTTATCTTGCACGCTTAAGCGACCACTGTACACGTAAGCGTACACAATGTCGAGAGCCCAGATCTGCACACTGACTGCACGCTTAAGCGAACTTCATCAGGTTGCAATTGCTTCTTTATTTTGTTCTGTTTTTTTATATAACTTTGTATTATTTCATGTTTATATATATATAAAGATAAGGCACACGTGGCTGCTCCCAATTGACCAACAAAAGATTTTTAGTAGCACGCTTAAGAGTGCAGACACGAATTCTGCCCAAACAAATAGCTTTCTTCTCTCTTTCCAGCCATTCCATTACATTTGTATTACATTTTTCTGGTTTTTAGAGAGAGACTAGGGTTTTTCTAGAGAGAGAAACACAAAGCAAGGTAGTTAGGAGTATATTTAACCCAAGATTTATTGAGACATCATTAATCTAGGCATGAAATCTTCATCTTTTCTTCATCCTTTGTGACATATGTAGCTACATCTACCATTGTGGGTTTTGAAGTATTCAAACAAACTATTATGTAACTCTTGATCTTTTAATATATGGTTTTAGCTTATTTATTCAATATTGTTGTTATTCTTGTGTTTAATGCTTTATTGAGATGCAAAATGATATTGACAAATACTTTTGGATCTAAGAAATAGAATAACAATCTATCTTAAGTTTTCATTCTAGACATAGATGTTAATATTTGATAATCACTTTTAATCTAGCATTTAATGCTTTTGGGTCGTTTAATAGGTTGGGAAATCGTCGATTAAACGATCCAATTGACTTTGTGATCGTTTAAATGTTTGGGAAATCGACATCTAGACGATCCCTTAGAAATAACGATATCATTTGGAGACGAATGATATTGTTGAGTGATTATGATAATATCGTTTAAAAAGCTAGAATCCATTATTTGATCGAGAGATTGTAACTGTTACGCTTGATTGATGTCTCTGACCCCAAGCGAAATAGCTTAATCTCGTCTCGTTTTACTTTTATGTCGAATAATTAAAAATAGTTTTACACAAACAAACAATTTATACCTAAACACTTAATATGATAAACGACATTAAAATGTTTAAGATATACGCAACTCCCTGTGGAAACGATCATATTATACTTACGTGTAAATAGTTTTATGATATGTACAAATCTTACATCAACTATTAATTTAAATATAGATGTACCGGTATACTCAAATTTTTCAAGTGTACTATAGAAATTACCATATATATATATATATATATATATATATATATATATATATATATATATATATATTATATATTGTTGCCAGCGCGGTAACTTTTTTTCCTATGACTATATACATATGATAATTGGTCAAATTAATTGGTCAAAGTCATCAAATAATTGCACACCACGTTTGAACACCCTTTTCACACGTCATCGTGTGAAAATAAGAAATATGAAAACATTTTGAAAATCAAATCATATGATTTTAATAACGGTAATGTTTGGTAGACATCCTTTAATAAAGATAAGACTTTGAAACTTAATTCCAACGACCAAGCTTTTCATTTTATTGGTAACTCTCAATATGTCATCCTCCCGCTTGGTGGATGATATCAAAGCGATACTAGACACAGTACAGCCACCTTCAACCGATGACTGTTGCTGCATCTACAAGGTCCCCTCTGATATTCGCACACTCAACGAAGACGCATACACCCCCAGAGTCGTTTCCATTGGCCCCTTTCACCACCGTCGCCCCCAGCTCCAGAATATGGAAATTCAGAAACTCATTCACTTCAAAGCTTTTCTCCAACGAACCAACGCATGTTTAAACAACTTGGTCAGCTACATAGAAACTATCTTATCTGATTTCAAAAGCTGTTATTCCGAAACCCTACCATTTTCTCATGATGAACTTGTTAAGTTAATCTTAATCGATTCCGCTTTTATAATTCAACTTTTTTGGAGATACTCTTGTGGCGTGTCTCTCTTTAAACCTTGGTTACGTAGTGGTATAAGATTAGATTTATTGTTACTTGAAAACCAGCTTCCCTTTTTCGTTATTGAAAAAATTTACAGTCTTTCATTGAGTTCTACCAATGCTAGTGTTCCTGACACTATGATCCCTTCTTTTCTTCAACTCACTACTTATTAT
>Ga0228711_1007221_pt1 | contig 16179 bp, 3 predicted proteins | sample MedpolnodulmetaG_2_FD_177996 | JGI IMG/M metagenome (GOLD analysis project Ga0228711, IMG submission 177996) | Root nodule microbial communities from Medicago polymorpha collected in Santa Monica, California, United States - brown nodules | ecosystem: Host-associated > Plants > Roots > Nodule...
AAAAAAAAAAAAAATAAATTAGTGCAGGTGTGAATATAAATTTTTACTACTTTTTTTCCTTCTTATTAGAGATAAATTTGTACTTTAATATTGGCTAATCCATTATATTCACACATAAGTAGTGCTGACGTGAATATAAATTTGCCAAGATTTGTCAAAAAATAGAAATTTCCTAAAACAAGAAAGCGGCGCTGAATAAATACGCTGGGAGGGAAAAATTGTATGCGTATATAATAATTAATAAGGGTAGGTTCCATTTTTTTTAATATTGTTCATATTCTAACGGATTAGCCAATCCAATGGCCCGTATTTGGCAGCAGACACGGCTGCTGACATTGCCGTTGTTGAGGATCTGAATCCAATTAAACAAAGAAAAATGTACAATTACGCAAACCCGAGTCTTTGCTGCAAGAACAAACTCTTTTGACTCTATCACAGTCATGCTATTGTTTGGATCTATTTACATAAATATTAAAAGCTACTGATACCTTACAATATTGAAATTCTTTATTTATTTTTTTGATACGGAAATGCTTTATTGATATTAGTAGAGATATTGTTTTTAGCTATTATGATGTACTTGAATTTAAGAAGGACTTTGTTATTTGGTTGTTAGAGTCTTGAAGATTGTAGAGACGCTTTATCGTCATTTCTACAAGAAGACACTGAGAAAAAAGAAAAGGTGCCTCCAATCAATGATGCTGCCATAGAGTGTATTAAGAAGTTGAAAGATGAGTTTCAAACAAAAATGTCAGATGATTTGCAGACACCAGTAATACTAACCGGTGCTCTCCAAGAGGCCTTGAAATTCATGAACGGTTCTTTGAAGATGCTGAAGGTATTTTCTTGGTGCCAGTTTTATGTATTGTAATACTTGGTTGCTACATATATTTTACTGAGTGTGAAATGCGTCAGCAATTTATTAAATTTATTGTGTATCTTCCAGAAAAAAATGCAGAAAAGAGCACAATTGCAACTGGTTCAATCCTTATTGGAAGTTGAGAAAGCTGTTAGAGAAGTTTTGGAAGTACTAGGATTACTGTCCTCTTTGTCCTATGCTGAGGTAACACATTTTACTTAAGTGAACTTGTCTGTTGTGCATTTAATCTTTAGAGATGCCTATTCTTTCGGAAAGGCATCACGAAGAGGAAGGATGATAATTTTTATGGGTGCATCAGGTTCTGCAGCAATTGAAAGATAAGGCGTTGAAGAGAGCAGGTTTGACCGAAGTTGAAGTGCTAAAATCAATTGAAGAAAGAAGGCAAGCTAGGATTAATAAGGATTTTGCCAAAAGCGATAACGTTAGAACTGATCTAACTGCAAAGGGTATTGCACTTATGGATGTCGGCAACGAAACAATTTGGAGGCCGTGCATCCCAAGTGAACCATTTGTTGCACAAGCTGTTCCGACAGACAACAAGGCACCCAAAGTAGAAGAAAAGCTATCAACACTTGCGGTGAGTCAAAAGGTGGAGGAAACACCCGCAAATCGTGAAGGGAATGGATCACATGCATCATCAACATGAAGGTTGCATTAATACCCCTCTATAGCTATATGATTAATACAGAACTATGTTATAACTTATCATTGCTATAACACTAGGCTTCAAGATTGTATATCAATTTGAGGTTACCACCAATTTTACAGTTTTTTTTGTTTGTTTGTATTTTTAAGGTCCCGACTCGGGGTTAGTTTTACTGCCTGTGACAATTATATGGATAGTCTCACAAAGTAATTGACAATTTTCTTTAAAAATTTATTTAGAAGTTTTGCTATATACAGTGACATAGAAGCTGAATCGTTGTTCTAGAATCAACAGCCGGACTATTCTTATCTAGTTGTCCATGTATGAATGTTATAAATATAGAAAATAACATTTCAAATATAGGAAATGGTAAACCTAAGTGTCTGTTTATTTGTGAGAACGTTTTATATTTTTATTTTTAATATTTGTTAGTTTTGCATGTTAACAAAGAGAAAAGAGATTTGTCAAAAGAAAAAAAAGGAGAAAAAAGAATTCTTGAAGTGAACAAATGTCTTATATAAAAACAACAATTATCATTATTTCGGAACACATTTTTAAAAATGAAATAAAAAATGCTTCACAAACAAAACCAAATACTTAACGGACAAATGAGGTGAAATTTATGACTGCTGAAGTATCTTATAGTTTGAGCTTTTATTTAGGTGAAATTTCAAAGAGCAATAGTCACGATAGACCTAAACTTATGTGTACAAATCAATATATCCTCCAACTTTACTCTATTATTATGCGAAGAGGAAATTGTTGAGTTTAGAGTTGGACTTAATTCCTGTAAGAGTTATTATTAGGATTGTTATTATTATTTATAAGTTATAACATAAGTCCTAGGGTTATTGATGCCCTGACATTTGTTCATAAACCAAAAATTTGAAAAATTTATCATTTGGAGGTCAATTTCTTTATTGCTGTCTGAAAGTTTTCATACATTTTTTATTCGGTCGTTATACTTCCTAAAATTCTAGGTGTTCCGGAAAAAAAAAATGGAGGTGTCAGTAGCTACACCATTAACAAATTGGATGCATCTTTTTAAAAAAGCATCATTATATATCGCATTAAGACACTGATTGTCTAAGTTACTTTATTCAATTTGTTTTTGAATCCCGGGCTTAAATCATAGATCAGCCAGAAATTTCCGAAAATGTTGATGTGAACCCACTTCTGATGGTGCAGGACCCAATGAATTGGGGATGAGGACCCGAAAACGTAGGTTTAGAATTGGGAATAAAATCATAAAAACTAGACTTTTGGCCCGTGCATCGCACGGGTCTAACGTATTGTTTAGTATTCGCATAAATTATTTATAAATCAACACATATTAAATAAACTATCTATCTTATAAAATGTTACCCAATGGCTAAAGTGTTGAGACGTTAAATGAGTGTAAGAAAGAGATCCATTAACAGAATTATTGTATTGTATCATATGAGGTAGGAAACTAGGATAATTTGTTAAGCCAGGATTGGATCAATAGGAGCGATCTGTTTTTTCAAAAAAATAGGAGCGATCTATTAACAAAATAGGAGCGTTCTCTAATTTCAAAAAAATAGGAGCGAAAATAGGATTGGATTGGATTTAGGAGTGATCTGTTGTTTTTGATATCAGAAGTATTTGAAAATAACATTTTGATTAAATTAAATAGGGTTAATTAAATAGGGGTAATATAGTAAAATTAATCATTGAAGTTAGGTTAAATCTAGGGCAACATTTTGCGTTCGGGTTAACTTCAAGGAATAAGAGATAAGAGATTTCAGAAGTATTTGAAAATAACATTTTAATTAAATTAAATGGGGTTAATTAAATAGGGGTAATACAATAAAATTAATCAATGAAGTTAGGTTAAATCTAGGGCAACATTTTGCGTTCGGGTTAACTTTAAGGAATAATAAGAGATAAGAGATTTCAGAAATATTTGAAAATAATATTTTGATTAAATTAAACAGGGTTAATTAAATAGGGGTAATATAGTAAAATTAATCATTGAAGTTAGGTTAAACCTAGGGCAACATTTTGCGTTCGGGTTAACTTTAAGGAATAAGAGATAAAGGAGTTCAGAAGTATTTGAAAATAACATTTTGATTAAATTAAATAGGGTTAATTAAATAGGGGTAATATAGTAAAATTAATCATTTAAGTTAAGTTAAATCTAGGGCAACATTTTGCGTTCGGGTTAACTTTAAGGAATAGTAAGAGATAAGAGATTTCAGAAGTATTTCAAAATAACATTTTGATTAAATTAAATGGGGTTAATTAAACAGGGGTAATACAGTAAAATTAGTCATTGAAGTTAGGTTAAATCTAGGGAAAATAACATTTTGATTAAATTAAATGGGGTTAATTAAACAGGGGTAATACAGTAAAATTAGTCATTGAAGTTAGGTTAAATCTAGGGCAACATTTTGCGTTCGGGTTAACTTTAAGGAATAAGAGATAAGAGATTTCAGAAGTATTTGAAAATAACATTTTGATTAAATTAAATAGGGTTAATTAAATAGGGGTAATACAGTAAAATTAATCATTGAAGTTAGGTTAAATCTAGGGCAACATTTTGCGTTCGGGTTAACTTTAAGGAATAAGAGATAAGAGATTTCAGAAGTATTTGAAAATAACATTTTGATTAAATTAAATGGGGTTAATTAAATAGGGGTAATATAGTAAAATTAATCATTGAAGTTAGGTTAAATCTATGGCAACATTTTGCGTTCGGGTTAACTTTAAGGAATAAGAGATTAAATTAAATGGGGTTAATTATACAGGGGTAATACAGTAAAATTAGTCATTGAAGTTAGGTTAAATCTAGGGCAACATTTTGCGTTCGAGTTAACTTTAAGGAATAAGAGATAAGAGATTTCAAAAGTATTTGAAAATAACATTCTAATTAAATTAAATGAGGTTAATTAAATAGGGGTAATACAGTAAAATTAATCATTGAAGTTAAGTTAAATCTAGGGCAACATTTTGCGTTTGGGTTAAATTTAAGGAATAAGAGATAAGAGATTTCAGAAGTATTTGAAAATAACATTTTGATTAAATTAAATGGGGTTAATTAAATAGGGGTAATATAGTAAAATTAATCATTGAAGTTAGGTTAAATCTAGGGCAACATTTTACATTCGGGTTAACTTTAAGGAATAAGAGATGTATATGCCTATGTTTCTTACAAGTTTATTAAATTTTATTTTCGGATATAAAATGCTCATGAGAATAGAAAAGTTTTCCCAAAGAGAATGGTGGGAATAAAGTTCTGATGGACATGAGAATAAAATGATGTGTAATTACCTATTATATTCCTTATTTTTAAGGTTCCTTGAAATATTATAATGTTAACCAAACATCTTTTTTCTAAATACTTTGGAATAAAATTCCTATCTTTATATTTCAAGAAATATTATTCTTAGAAATAAATTTGATACACTTGAAACAAACACTTACTATTAAAAGAAAGTTTTCAACTTAATTGGAATAATTTATTTTTAGGTAATCATAAACTTGAGTAAATTGACAATATTCCTTTCCTACCATTTAGAGCACCAAATTCCGTTAGAATATAATTATGTAAAATAGAGTAAAATAGTTTGTATGTGCCTCCCCTAATTTATTTTAATTTTTTATAAATTATTTAATCATAAAACGATTTTAAAATTAAGTAAACCTGTGTTCTTCAATTAGAAAGGAAATGTTACGGGTTCTTTTGGTTTTTGGGTAAAACATTTGGTTGGAGACATGATAATTTCTTTTATACAGATTTATGTTTTTAAAATGGCCATACAACAAAATAAACGTAAAAGAAAGATTGTTATCAACTTAATTAACATTAATTATTATTAATTTACAACTAATCTGATAAGATAGAAACCATATCTATCAAAGTTAAAATGTCAAACTCTTGCGACCGAACCACATGAACATAAAATTGAGATTATTATAGAACACTGAAATTGAGATTATTATTAAATTATTTTAGCACACGAAAAATAGACATAATTTAATTATTTTAAAAATATATATTGTTTCGTTTGAAAAAAGTTATTGAGTTCTTTATTTATTTTTTAATCTTTTTCTTATCTGTGTGTGCCTCTAAATGACGTGTCTAAGTCTGGTAGCAACAAAAGACTTTCTCACTTACAAGTTACATGGCTAGCTAATAGTTTAATACCAGGCAATCTAAAATAGTTTACCTGCCTTAAATAATTTATAATTCCAAATTTACGGTAGTATCTTATGCAAGTATGAGATATTTTCAGAATATGTATTTTGAAGATTACATGTTCACATGGTATTGGTTACATAAATGCAAGTTTACAATTTTAGTGCAAATTTGCGAATGACCTAGTTGCCGAGGATGGTTGTGGGAAGTTCCTATATAGGGATATAGTCCTAGGTTTTGCAATTCTGATTTTTAGTATCTACAAACACAGGTACATTTAAAACCAAAACAAAACACGAAACTCACAATATTTATGAGTCAAAATTTTCCCATTTTTTTTTCTAAGTCATACATGAGAGTAACTAATAATTTTTTTTCTGTAGTACATGAGAGTAACTAATAAAATTTTAACCCAAAAAATATTATTGAGAGATACGCGTGAAATATTCAGGTAGTGTATAATTCACTTCAAAATTTTCAAAGTATCTTGAAGGGGATTTGTCGGTTATCTTTATTGCATCTAGTTTGCATAAACCGATAGGGTGAATTGAACATTTGTGCAACCTTCGTCATATTCATCTTTATTTTTTTCTCAAGTTATTACAACATTCTCCAAGAAAAATACACATCATTTAATCAGTTAAAAAATACACATAATTCAATTCTTTATTTTTTTGGTGTGTATCAAAGTGATATGCCTAAATCTTTTATCACACAACACTTTCTCACTTACAAGTGACAAGGATATTAATTTTTTGTGTATACATAATTAACATAAGGCAAGCTAGGTAATCTAAAATATTTCAACTTCTGTCTTAAAAATGATTTATAATTCTAAATTATATATTATCTGATGCAAGACATCCCACATGAGTGCCATGTAGATAATTGTACTGCAAATGTCACGTGTTCAAATATATATGTTAATATGTACTTTTGGTCTATTGGTATTAGCTGGTAATGACTAGACCAGCAAGTTCAATGTAGGACAGATGCCATTCACTAAGAGTTTTCCTAATCTTAATTGCTTTTCTGATGCACCGAATCTCCAAATTTAGATAATGATATTTGATTGAGTTAGCCATTAGTGTCTTACATCTATTGGTGTTTCTAATTTCAATATATTTTCAAATATAACCATTAATTAATTTCCACCATGCATTTCCATTTCAAGCTTTAATTAGGACTACCTCCCAACTCACAAATACCGTTCAATCTGTCTGTCCCCCTTTGTTAAAGTTGAAGTCTATAACCCAAGAGCTTGGTCTAAAGTTAATAGGCCTTGTTGCCACCAAAGGAAAATGCTTTTGTGGGGTCAAACACATTTCTTCAAAAAGCACAAAACATATTGTTCTTGTAAAATAAGATAAGATAGAAAAGAAAAAAAAAGTTTATGTAAGTGTTAAGGTACGATGTTAGTGGTTGTGGGAGTTACATCATTTTTTGGTTCTTTCTGGGTCCTATAACTAATGACTTCCATGTCAACTTAGTAGTCAATCAAAAACTATCTTTTTCAGAGAAGAACAATTTTGGGTCCCATGTCTATGATGTCTGGAAAATAAAAGCCTAGAGTAGAATATTTGCTTGCTTGCAAGTACATGATATTGAGCAGAGATCTCTTTTTTCTGCAAACTACTCTGATATGCACCGTAAACGTTTGTCTCCAACTTGACCACACAAGCATTAGGAACCACACAAATTTGAAATACCAACGTGCCAACAGTTCTATACTTCCAAGTTCCTACTTCCTACCTCCTCTGAAGCATGCAAATCAAACCAGACATTACAAATATTAAATATGTCTGTTTTTATCAGTTCCCTCCTTCCTCTCTTTGACTGTGGAAAAGAGCAGAATTATTGAAATTTGAATCATATTCAGTTGCTTTTATATTTTTAGAAGAGCAGGTAAAACAATGTCTAACATAGTATATGAAATTTAAGTGGATTCCACTAAAACACGTGGTCTTAGTGTATGTTTGAAATCACAGCAAGCTTGAATAAAACATTATACACCGTGATTTTGTTGAAACTATAATACTATAACGTTTGCCAAAATTACGGTGGCATATTGATTATTCTGCCCAACTTAATGTTAATTCAAACATGTGACTCATTGTGAAATGATGAAATTTCACCGTGATTTAGTATTCCTAAGTTCAAGTGTGTGAATGATTAATCCTACATCGACTATGAATAAACTAGGACGCATAAGAGAGGTGATCCATGTTGAAGTGATATCCATCTTGTGAGAGTTAACTTAAAATCATGTTCTGGAAAAATCGTGGCACGTTTGCAGGGCAACGTGGCACGATTGGATGATTCAGTTCTGAAGCAAGTCACTGGAAAAATCGTGGCACGATGGGGTCGCAACGTGGCACAATGGTGCGCTGGATGCGAATAACAAAAACGTATTTTTCAGTGCAGATTTGTTCCAAATTTTAAGCGATACTTTTACTATAAATATAGACCTTGTATCAGAGTAAACCTTGAGATAAAGGGGGCTGAAAACAAGGGTTTGGGAGGCAACACAAAACTAGGGTTTGTATAGAGTTTGCTCTTGGCAACAAACACTAGGGTTGGGGTTGATTCACCTTTGGGAAACACTATTAGGATTGAGTTTCTTGGTTACGGGAAGAGATTGAGACTTTGGGTAGAATTAGGCGGGAGACTTATTCTTGTAATCCATTGATATCTCTTTTGTAAAGTCTGCTCTCTCCCCCGGACTAGGTCAATTTGGACCGAACTGGATAAACAAATTCCGTGTGTTCACTCTTTTTTTTCTCTCGTTGTTTTCTATTTTTTTTTTTGTGTTTATAAATTCCATACACTTTGTTTTGGTTGCTTGATTATTACTTGCTCCCACACATCAAATATTTATTGATGTGATTTTCATCGAATTCACAACACGTCTAGTTAGTTATGTTGATGTTTTAATCTCCTAGTTAGTTTTTTATGATCAATTTGAAATTCAAATGTAAATCTCAGTCATAAATACGTGTCGTAACAAACTTTGGCCTTTTCTCTCTACATATGTAAATCTCAGTCATTCATAGAATCATAAGCTTATCTCTATGATCCATAAGGTTTTAAGTGGAGAAATTGTTGACGGTATTTTGATACTTACGAACTTGGTTCATTAACATGTTGCTTCCGGCATTCTTCCAAACTCCCCAAGAGTATCAAATGGCATGTTGCAAATGGAGTTTCAGAGGAAAAGCAAACTGTAGCTTCTTTTGTCTGTCACATATTATGTAAATGTGACGTCAACATGGTAGCAAGTCATAGAAAACATGTGCAGTGCTCCTCCCTGGATTAGTAACTATGGAATCTGATATTGGAAATTTCTTTTGATCAAAAGTAAGATCTCATTTGACAATAACAATTAATATGCCATAAGATAAGAATATGCCTTAAAATAAGACATATTTGTCTCTCAAGTTATTATCCATACAAAAATATCTGCATTCCGTGATATGTAGTACACAAATTAAGGAAGTTCTTTATACTTTGCATCTTCTTGTCGCTTCCTAACCCGCAATCTAACTCTAACCCTAAGGTAGGAAAGGAATATGTAGATTTCACTAGACCGTCCAATCTAAATCGAACGTTCAATCTGTACACGACTGCATGTAATATAATCTGTATGGTCTTTAAATGTAAGTCCCACTTGAAAAAAAATATTAAAAATATAAGTCAAATTTTAAGTTATAAGTTGTTTTTCTTTCAAATATACCCCTAATTAGCAGACAATTAAGTTGCCTTAAGAGATGAGAAATTGAAATTTGACACATTTGTACATATACAATTCAACATCTTAAATACACTGCATATAGTTTTTTAGTAGTTACGTGTGAAAAAGGGGATATGAGGTTTAGATTTCTCTCAAGTAAAAACACCTTTTGGTGATAAATTTGATATCTGTTACAGATTACAGATGCACGCTAGGAAACATAGCAATCTAGCTTTAGTAAAAGTAGAAAATAAGTTGGGGACAAGCACACATGTTTCACCTAAAGTTTAGATACTGCAAATGAGTTCAAATTATCCAATAACAGGAAGAACTTCTGTCCTTCTAACTGTGTTTTTACAGTTGTTAGCAATTCAGAAAGGATTTCAAACTTTATTTAAAATAAGTTTTCAACCAAAGATTCAAATGAGAAAATTGATAACTTGGCCATGTAATTTATTATATATTGGACAATCATTTAGTTATAACTTGAGACATAAGTCACAGAAAATTTCATTATCCTTCCGAATCAAATAAAGTAAGCTACTTTTGCTACTTTCTTTTCCCCACTTTTTGGGTTTCTGGGGCTTGAGATCAAATGTGAAATCTCAATTCATTTTAAGTGAGACCCCACCTACCATTAAACACACCAAAAAGCCTTATCATGGGGCTTTGAACCAGTGTTCTTTACTTTCTCCTGTTTTCTTTTTCAAACTTCCAAGGTTTGGTGACAGAATGGTTGCTATAGTCTGACAGAAAGTTCAAAGTACACTTGCAACTCATGCACAGGGAAATTCTTTATTGCCATTGAGTTGAACATAAACTCTTCGGTAATAACGACACTTCAGGTCGACTATTAGTATGGTGTCCGACATGTATCCAGTGTCCGAGACCAACACATGTGACTAAATTCAGTTATACGATCTTCATAAATTATTATTGGTGCAGACATGTCAGTGGCGTGTCTAGTGTCCATGTCGGTCTACAATATTGTTCAAGTAATTAAAGCAAACTTAATTCTTAACCTAGCATCTTTGTCAGATGAATAAATCATCAGAAGAACTAGTTAGTGTTAATTTCTTTTGGCTAAAGGGTTGAATGATTTCTAAGGATTGATACAATTAAATCATTTGTATAATTCATCAGGGCATGGACCACTATATATAGGGTTGGGAATGCCTATGTTGCATTATGCTTTTTTTTTTATATATCTTATAGTTGGTTTCATAGCAATTGAATAATAAAGTTTTCTTAGGCTAGCTTATCACTAGCTAAATAAAAAGGCACTGAAGTGCTTATGATAGGATATGACATAAACAATTCACTCACAGATGGACTTTGTAGAAAGCTCTGCCAAACCTATTTAACGTATTCCTCTATATAAGTGATTTTAATATACACAAAATTTTAATTGAACAAGTTTGATTACTCTAATGAGGTCTATGGTCCATACAATATAATGTGCCTATAAAGAGCATTGTTGTTAGTGAATGGATGTGATGAATGGTACCACTTTCATCACGGACTCCCTTGCTGTAGTACACACTATACTGCAATATAATCGGTACATAATTTTGTGATACATTCTTCTATATTGATTAAAAATTCATTCATTGAAGGTGTTAGAGAAAATTTCAAATGATGTAGGACTGTTGACTTTTATAGAACAAAAAAAAGTGAAGCAAATTTTCTTATTTATCAAGCTACTTCATGTGACACATGCTAACAAAGATTGAGAAGTAACTAGTCACAGATTTTATCCTGATATGCTATATACTTTTTCTAAGCCATATGGAAGCAAAAGATCTAACAAAAATGATTATCTTTGATGGACTTGGTTCAAAAAGCAAGACTTTCATGCATTATAATTACTCTTGCGGATTAGCCGTTAACAACTTGCATATATTCTATAATGTCAAGCACATAGCACTATATAGTATACCTATAAAATAATTCTTCATGTGGTTTAATCAAGTTGTATATTTAATTGTAACCATCTAACTGCCTCCAAACAAAACATTCACATTGCGTTAACATAGAGAAGCCAATCAAGATCCAAGTATGTGGGGGAAATTAAAAAATGAAAGAGAATTAATAATCATAGTCTTAGTCAGATTTCAACTCCAACAATGTCCCTTTATATCTTGTTTCGATATCCTTGCTGACCAATAAGGTAAAATCTATAGCACATATTGACAAAGACTTTGAAAAGGAAGCTTAATTATGAAAGTCATTATCAGCTAAACGCAAACAGTACATTGTTTTTGTTTGAGATTTGGTATGAGGTCTAATACACTGAACATTATAAATGGCTGAGGTATATAATTATATATCAACTTTCTCTATCAATTAGCTGAAACCAATTACAATGATGAGAAAGGAACAAAACTCCCCGGTCCCAACATGCTTGGGAAGGGCTAAATTTTTTGTAAAATATGTTGCAGAGTCTGAGAGAGCGTCTGGAGAAACAACGAGCTAATGATCTACGATCACAAGACATTAGATATACGTGTCATATTTCTTACCTATTAACATTTAATACATTCATAGTCGATGTAGGACCGATCACTTACACATTCAGCAAAATACATCAAAACATGTTCATTTCTCTAGCTTATTAAAAAAAATAAATGAAAATACAGTTCAATTTAAATATGTTGGCTAAGAAATGAGCTAGTTTTTCTTATTTTCTTTCCTCACCAACCACAAAAGATTGTTGCACTAAAATGTCAAAAAGCTCCAAACAAAGAATTAGCATAACCTTTTCTAACTAATAAAGTTTTCAAATATATCATAGTGGTTTTGAAATGAACCATCCTTTTTGTTCTTTTACAAATCAAACCAAAACTACCAATAAGTTTCACTTTCGAGCAAAAGGTAAAACCAAATGCTTCCAACCCTCATAATAATTAAAGTCTCAAATATTCTCACCTTAACCTCCTTGTGGAAACCAAGTCCACATGTTTCCAACTACGATAAATAAAAACCAAGATTATGGTTATGGGTAAGCTAGGCAAAATCATTCACCTTTGTTAATAATTTTCAATTAAAGTGGCCAAATGTTCTTTTGGGTTTGACAATTTTTGTACCAAAAGATCTTGATATATAATGGGTGGCAAAAGCACCGACAGTGTTATCTTACTTACTACCATTAAATATATATCCAATTTCAGAACTATACTTTATGCTAAGTCATGATAAATTAATAAAGATCAAGAATTTTTGGAATACACCACTTGTCGACAAGACCGTTTTAAGCTTATCACCCTCTTCTCCACAAATTAATGCATTACTTTTGTTGAGAACATACTTTTTATATATCAATTTAATTAGGACCCCAAATTGTTACTTTACAAGTCCTAAATACCAACACCTATCTCTTACTTAGCATAATATCCATCTTGTTATCTCATTTAAAAAAATATCCATTTACATAATTAATTAAATTTTATCAATGCAATTGTAAAATAAAAAGATTTTAAAGTAGATTATATTTATATGTTTGACACTTCATTGTATATAATTCTAAAAGGACAAAAAAAAAATATAAATTGTAATGTTGCATAACTATATAAAATATTTCCTCTAAAAAAAAAAAAGCCTATATTCAACTTATCTATTTCTTTATTTTGTCAAAAAAACTTATGCAAATTAATGATATGATATATTCAGAAATGTTCAGCAGTAGTATCTATTCAACGAATTGAAGGAATAAGTGGGTCTCTCTCCACACATATATTTGTCTTACTCTTGCCAGCAAGTGATCCCTTGAGAGTTAGAAGCGACTCTTGTCTATTATTTTCTCAACTATTAATACTCTCTCTATCAACTTCCTTGTGTTAGGAAAGCAACCTGCAGTGCAGAGTATATATCAAGCTTAATTATTTGATGAATGAATTATGAAAGACAATGAAAGATTATGTTGCTTAACTCATGTAATTGTTTTTTTATTAGTCTCATCCAATTAAAATGAATATTTCAAAATTGCACTTGTACAGATATTAATTAATCAGCATGTAATTGGTCCCACCTTCTATCAATTCTTATAGTCAAGTAGTAGTAGCATATAAGGCACCAACCAAACCGTTGAAGGGTTAAATATAGAAGTTTTGGCGTCTAGAATGAAAGTATTGTGATAATGTTTCACGTTCTTTGAGAGGCATAAAGATCTTAAAAATCTATAGAGGGAACAATGGAATCAATGTATCAGCCTTCATCTAAGATTCTCTTTCTTGTCAAAAATAAGATTCTTTTTCTTGCATGGTTATTATGTTATTGCAACAACGTGACACAAATGGGCATGATTAGTTTTTCTTTTCCAATTTTGTTCATGATGCTGCTCTAATCAGCGATATATATATATAATGGTTTTTAATTTATTTTTTTGACAAAAATTAAATGATATTATTACATATACAAGATGTTACTCTCTCAATAATATTGTTACTCTCTATCAATAATTAAAAAGTAATCTTTAAGTAACAACTTGAGGTAAATTATAACGTGGTAAAAAATTGAGAGGACTCGCATAAAAAATTTGTATATTTGGCCAAGTTAGATCTGCATAAATGTTAGATAATTCTAGTAGCAGTAGTAGTATATACTACGTAACAAGCATCAAGTAATTTACCATATGTTGAAAATTGAAATGCTTTATCATGTTTTCTTTTCACCACAACAAAGTACAGTACTTTCAACTTAAAACTACTGTGATCACGTGAACTAAAATTTTGTACTATAGACTTCATTTCTTAGAATTTAGGCATGAATTGAAATTTGTCAATCACCATTATAATTTAATTAATGGATTGTACTTTCTGCGTGTCCTAGCTACCTGCATAAACATCACTGGTTTTGATATATTGGGCTGTTTCCCGTATGTCTGTTCATTTTTATTTTACATTTCTTACTAAATTAATAATTGAGTCGTTAACAGGATCCAATGCATGTCAGATTTAATCACTCCTCAATCAAAATGTTATAATGATCCAGTCATAATAACCATCAACCAAGATATACAAGATGTGAGTTTTTTTAGTACCAACTAAAAAGTATTGCATAATAATTTTATTTTAATGGTAAGAGATTAGTCTTGTAATCTCAAAAGATAGAGTTCAAATCCCAAATATCATTTTATTATATAATAAATTCTTCTTCTTTTTCTCCCATTTTTAAAAGCATCTTTCCATTATAAACAATACAATGAAATGGACAAGAATGTACTTAAAAAAAATGCATAAATCCCCTATAATTTGGTTCATCAGATAGTTTTATTAATTGTTGCTCTCTCTTTTTGTTGACGAATATTTGTATTAGTCTTAATATATCATTTTATCAATCTATTTATTAAAATTTACTCAATAATACTTCAAAAATTATTGAATTTATAAATGTAAATGGAACGTATGCAAATTTTTTGAATAATAATAATGAAAAATAAAGCAGATAGCAGTAGTTGAAATGTGTACCAAGTGAAATAATTAGCTTAAACAAAACCTAAAAAAAAAAAAAAAAAAAAAAAAAAAAAAAAAAAAATGTACAAGCAGCCATATATATTAGCCCTTAAGGGGAGCATCTAGAATAACCAAGCTGAGCCGAGCCGCGTGATCGATTTTCAGCTGGCGCAAGACTAAGGTGCAAATCTAAGCCCAATGCATCATCAAAATTGGGCCCACTATCACCTTTTGAGAACCTACTCAAACATGGCCCATCAATCCTTACATTGTGGGCCCGGGCCTGAACCTGCATCGTTGACAATGTGGACGTTGAATCCCCTACAACACCAACACATGGAAACATCCCTGCACCCACAGGTTTCATCATGTTACTATTATTATTACTACTACTCATCATGGTGTTTCCGTTCCCCGACGGGAAAACGCAACCGTGTGAAACTGAGACGTGGAACGGAGGTGGAGCGGAACGGGGTGGAACGTAAACCCACGAGGATGGAGAAGCTGGAACCATCATGGAACCTGGCGGAGCTAGCAAGTGTTGCGGAGGGGCAAAGGCGGAGATGATAGGGTTTCGAACGAAGGACACGGCGGCGTTTCGGTTAGCTTGTAACTGAGCACGTTTGAGTTGTTGACGTTCCTTTTTGTGAGCGTTTTGGTGTCCACCAAGGGCTTGTGAATTTGCAAACTCTCTGCAACAATATTGACACTCGTATTTTCTTTCACCGGAGGAAGGTGGGAAAGTTTCGTTGATACCGGAGGAGTCTGGTGATCTTGATGGTGAAGTTGAGGTGGAAGAAGAAGTTGTTTTGGTTGTTGTTGTTGTTGTTGAGTCTTGAATATCATGCATGGTTTCATCTTCATGGAAGCTGAAACCAAAGAGCTTAAGGTGTGTTTGGGAAGTTTTAGTATTGTAATGATCATGATCATGGTGGTTGTTATCCATGGGAGTGGTTTGAATTTGAATTGAATAGAGTTGTGAAAGTGTGAGACAAGAAGAGGTACACTTAATGTGTTTATATTAAGGATTTGTTGCATGTGTTGGGTCTATTTATACACGATATTCTTTTTTTCTTTTTTCTTTTTCAAACTCAAACTAAGTGGTAAACACAGCTTAATTCACATACAACTGTAATGTGTTGAAGATATTCGGTGTAGCAATATTGACATTTTACATACTACACTATTAAATTTTATTTTTATGCAGAGGAAATAATCTCTAGTAATTTACAATTTCATCCACGAATAAATATATTATTTTAACTTACGATTTTACTGAATAATTTGTCTTGACTGAATTATTTGATTTTG
>Ga0228711_1007223_pt1 | contig 16177 bp, 9 predicted proteins | sample MedpolnodulmetaG_2_FD_177996 | JGI IMG/M metagenome (GOLD analysis project Ga0228711, IMG submission 177996) | Root nodule microbial communities from Medicago polymorpha collected in Santa Monica, California, United States - brown nodules | ecosystem: Host-associated > Plants > Roots > Nodule...
GAGAGCTGCTCTCTCCCCTAGAGTAGGTCATATTGGACCGAACTGGGTTACCATCTTGTGTGTGTTTGTTTATTTCCTTTTAAGCTTGCTTATCTCTATGCTTGGTTAGTGTTTGTGTCATTGTTTTTTAGCTCTTATGTGTGTTGTTGCTTGAAGACACTTATATCTAGGATTACCACTACCTTTTGCTCCACACATCTTTGTTTTTCATTGGTGTGATTTCCGAACGGTTATAATTTCACAACACTATCCCATAATGAAAACACAAAAACGTTTCTCAACCCTCAAAAACGAAAACGCGATCTTCTCCCTCAATCTCTCTGCACGACACCACGGACACCACCGCTCCATCTTCTCCACCACCGTTGTTCCGAAATCTGAACCATCACAACACCTCACGTCGAACACCGTATGCTAGAAGATAACTGTGTTCATCTCCGAATTGTGAGTTTCGTGCAATTTCGTTCATAGCTTTACATTCTGTTCTTTCTAATTTGTGAGTTTGATCTAATTTGAGTTTTACATTTGGGTTTTAGGTTCCTTTTATTCTAATTCAGCTTAATTTGTGATTTTGATGTAATTTGAATATTAGGTTTTGGGTTCCTTTGATCTAATTTAAGTTTTAGGTTTAGGTTTGGGATTTCTTTGATTCAATTTTGCTATCTTATTTTTAGCCTCCTAGTGATGCTGAAAGTGAGTTTCAAACAAATTTTGCTATCTTATTCTTCAAGTACATACGGCAACCCTTTCTCATGCATTAATGCTGACTTATTTTCAGCCTTTATATGGGGTGAGAGAAAGGGTGCAGATCAACTACATTGTTTTTAAAAAAGTTATTAAATATATAAAGATACAAATATTGTTTTTAAATTCTTTAATTTTTTTTGTTAGCCTTTATCAATAGGGGTGTAACGGTTCGGTTTGGATTGGTTTTCACTCAAAAAAATGTCTGAACCGATGAAATCTTCATCGGTTTGGATTGGTTTGGTTTTCACTGTTTTTAAAAAAGAAACCGAACCGAACTAATCGGTTTGATTCGGTTTGGATTGGTTCGGTTGATACAATTAAAAAAATTTCATATGCTTACAAAATATTTCATAGAGCTTTGTATAATTGTATTTCATATTTTGTTTTTTCATGTTCTCTATTTTTCAAACAACTTTCTATAACTAACCCGACTCAATATTTCATATATGATCCAAGATTCATTCATCCATCATTCTTCAAAAACAACTTCATCAAGCTCAAAATTTCAATCATTCATGATCTACATGCATCATTCATCAACAAACACAAAAATTCCAAAAGGAACATCCTAAAATTAAAACATAGTCAAAATAACAAATCCATGGCATAAACATGATAAAACTAACCAGATAAACATGATAAATCAATGGCATAAACATTATAAAACTAACCAGGTGAACGATCTCAACGGTGACCGGTGGCGATGAACAAGGGTTTGGTGTGGTACGGTTGGAGTTTCTTTTTTAGTAGAAATGAAAGCGTCTAACTGATGAGATGAGATGAAGATGAGAGAAAGTGAATGGATTAAAAATTATTTTGGGCCTAACCATAAGTTTGTGTGAGGTAGGATAGTATTAGTAAAATAAGGAGTGTGATTATCATCGGATTGGTTCATTGGTTTCACGGATCTCGAAATGAAAAACCATGAACCAAACTAAACTAGATCGGTTTCGATTGGTTCGGATCGGTTTCAAACCGAACCAAACAAGGTCAGATATTTTTCAGTTTGGACTTTCGTTTCATTGGTTTTGTCCGAACCACTTACACCCCTATTAATCAATGAGAGATTTTTTTTTGTGGTGGTCGGGTTTTGAACCACATACCTTGCATATATATTATGCATCCTAAACTAGATGATTTCGATAGAGAAACTTTTGAAACTTGTTCTTGGGTCAAAGAATTGTAATAAAATAGTTTATTTCATTCTTACACTTTAGGAGGTCATAACCATACTACATAATTTAATTTATGTATATGATGCATGAAATGTATGTTTAGTTAGCGCATGTATGAGATGTATGTTTAACATGTTTTAGCAGGGTTACCACACAAGAGGCGCAGCCGCAGCCGCAAAAGAACCTCGTGAGTTCAATAATGGCATCAAGGTTTACGAGTTGAGGCAGAAGACCAAAACTGGTCTGTTGGCTTTGCTCTGTGTTGCTAAGGTCACTGGGGGTGCAACCAACAAGCTCTCCAAAATTAAGGTGGTAAGGTTGTCGATTGCTCAGGATTTGACAGTGATTTCCCAGAAGCAGAAAGCTGCATTGAGGGAAATTTACAAGAACAAGAAGTATTTGCCACTTGATCTCCGCCCAAAGAAGACCAGGGCCATTCGCAGGAGGCTCACTAAGCATCAGTCCTCATCGAAGACCGAGAGGGAAAAGAAAAAGGAGACATATTTCCCAATGAGGAAATATACTATCAAGGCATAGGATTGTAGAGCATTATATCTATCTATTGGACATTTACACCCTCTTCGTAGTTGAAAAGTTTTGATATTTCTACTTTTGTATTTTCATGGTGGCAATATTATGTTTATCTTTACAAAAAACATGATTTAGATATATGTTAGCATCCATGTTTTAAATGTTTTATATATGCTATCTATGAGCATAAATGTCATGCATCTCTAGAAACACGTGTATGAGATACACATGTCGGCGAGATCAAATTAATTTAAATCCTTTAAATTGAATATTAAATTAAATGTTTTTCAAAGTATAACACCCTTCAAGACTAGTATCGAAATGTGTGGGTTCGCCTCCGCGAAATGCACCTTCTATACTAGTAAGTTATGGCGCGGTAGGTAATTTCATTTATCTAACTGTTATTTTTTGGGTCTAACTTAACTAAATTATTTTAATAAGATTAAAATATATTAACCTCAAATAAAAATATTAAGTTAATTGCTTTCTAATATCAAAATGTGTGGATTCGCCTCCGTGAAGTGCACTTTCTATAGTAGTAAGCTGCGGTGCGGTAATTCCATTTACCCGACTATTATTCTTTGAGTCCAACTTAACTTTTAATATGATTAAAATAAATTTAGAAGTAATGTTTGGGAACATCTATTTGATAGATTAGAGTAAGGAGTTACTCTCTCTTAATATTATACGGATGCTGTCAAAAAGGGCACCTGGTTCATTGTGTGATTACTATCCCTATTGTAAGAGTTTAATGTTACTTTTATTGCAACAGTTGACATTTATTCTTCCTTAGTATTGTAGTTAAACGAAGTTCAGATGTTGTAAGAACTTAGACCGAGTTTTCTGATATTAATGGTAAAAAAATTTGGAATGTAAAGATCTATAATGGTGAATAATATTATCTTTCGATGCAAGGTAATTCTCAAAACCAAGTAGCATTAAGAGCTGGGTTCTTGCAAGTTTTCTAAAGGATGAAAACATACATATATCTTGTTAAAGCATGAATATGTTGCTGTTACAGCTAATGAAAAATGGTTTTATTATGGTTCTGAGCAAAAGGATGAGATGGATTCGTCAAGGTTAACAAAATTGGTTAGAGTGTATAAATTAAAATTGTTGGTGATGTATACTGTAAAATTACATGCCAAGTAGCTTTGTTAGTGACATGGTTATTCAGTCACTGCCTTGTGATTGATGCTTAATAATAGAAACTAGTCAAGTATATTTCTTTTCTGCCTTGCTTGCAGGGCTAAAAGATCACAAATTCGCAAAGTTTGCGGTAGTAAACTCCCAAATGAAAGCAGTGAAGCAATTATGTAGGTATCTCTATCTTTGTATACATCTGTAACTCTCAAATTACTCAAATATACTTGTTAACGAAAGATATAACATGCATCTTTGTGAAATTGGTAGGTAGTTTGATTTATGGCCTGAATTGAAGAGGAAATTGTTGTCTGTCTTAAATAAAGCTGCACTAACCGGAGGAACATTGCCTCAATCGGTGCAAATGATTTTTTAAAAAACTGAAGAATTTAAAAATAAAATAAAAAAGGTCATGGATGCTACTGTACTGATCAAGGGATCCAAAGGAAATCTTGAAGAGTATAACGTTTTGAGAAGTTTCTGAAATCCTAGGCTGCTACCGTGATTTTCAACAGCCTGATTGATTTTGGACATAAGATGGATACAACATGGTTAGGAGGATGTGGCATGCATTTGGAGAAGTGTAGAACAAAGATGCTCGATGGAGTATTTAAGTGGCTTGATTCTTCCCCTGTGATAGCTAACTTTCGAGAGAGGTTACTCCAAGTGCTTTGATACCTATCAGAATCGTGTGGACCATGGCTGAGTCAAGATACGCGACTTTGTTTTCAGCAGCAGACAACTCTTGGAATTGTTTTTTAGTTCTGTCAACAAATTTGTATCAGCAATCTGTATTTATTGTTTTCTGATTTTTGAAACTAAAAAATATATATTTGTGCATTTTGTTGTTTGCATGATATTTTGTATATGAATTAGTGAGAAGAGTCAATGGTATTGGTACGGGAAACGTATGTTTTTTTATTCAATTCACGTTCATAATTTCTATATTCAGCCTAAGCTTTGGAACAAAATAACACTTCAATTTATCCAGATCTGAATTAAACTAGAAAAATCCTCAAATCCATGTTGGATCATGTTTCGCGGAATCATATATATTATAACGTATATATTATATACTCTATCTGTAGAAAAATCATCAAAAACTTTAGTGTGTGTATTACATATAAAGCTCTCATGCAGTTCAACAAAGTATTGACATATATAAGGCTACAACAGCTACTTCATCAACAGATGCCAATGCATTGAGAGGGGGATCCATAAACAAAAGGAGTGAACTTAAAACAACGACGAATATGGCAAAGATAACAAGTGATTTGCATGAAGCACCATATTTTGTAACAAGTTTGAGTCCTTCTCCACCGGTACCTGGTAACGTCTCATCCTGCTGAAGAGCCGAACTAGTTAGAAAGCCATATGCCATGCCTGTGAAAGCTGCTCCCGAGTGTGACCTACAAATGAATCACCACCAAATAAATATTTATATTTTTCAATTCGATGAACATTTCTGAATGTATATATAACATTTTTTTGTGTTATATCAATCAAAATACTTTCTCTAAATAATGCAAGTCATCCATACCACTCGTCAATTGGACCAAGGTTGCATAATATGAAACCAAGAGCTGTAATAATTATTGCCTTCTTGAATAGATCTTCAGAATCATCATTAGCAATTACATCTCTATTCTGAATTTGGTACATGAGCCAAGCACCAATTATTGCAAATGCAGGTCCCTGATTGCAAATTCATATAAGACAACTAAAGTTGAAGACAAAACAAAATTTGGATTCCACGCAGTAACTGCATGACGCAGTTATTGATCTTGGTTGTCTTACTTCAAATCAATTGTAAATATTTAAAGAAGATTTACTGAATGTGTATTGTGAGATAAACGATCTGAAATCGACGGCCAAGACCAATTAATGGGTTTAACTGCTTAATTTTACTATGAATTAATGTGTGTAACAGCTGCGTGGATTGTAGAAAGATACTTACAGTCCCACCAACAGTTGGATCTGGTGTATGTAGAAAACTTGCCAAGTTGCCAGAAACTCCACCAAGTATGTAGATCAAGAAAAATGTAAATGAACCATAGCCTTTGCAAACTTGAGGCCCAAATGATACAAGGGCCCAACAACTCAGAGCCATGTGAAATATTCCTGCATGCTGCATATGAAAATTTTGCTAAGCAGTGTACACATGAAGCAAGTTCGCAATGAGATTATTCAAAAATCAAACCGGTGAGAGTTTCGTGTGTTTAAAATGATAAATAAAAATGGAAAAGGTATTAAAAAATTTAAAATGAAAATTAGTTGAGCAAACCCCGCCTAACTCAAGTTCAACCCGACCACAATGTAACCGGCATGAAACCATCCGACCAATGACCTGGTTCTTGATTCAATCAATTGAACCGGTCGGCTTGGTAGAATTTTAAAACAATTGGATACACTTGATGCACTATATTTCTGATTTCTCAGATGGCTTTAGAGAGTGAGTGAATGCCGTCTTGTACCAGAAACATAGAGTTAAATGATGTGATTCGCCTAGATGATGATACTGACTAGTTTCATGTATATAGTGAACTATATATATGTGGAATGGAAACACGGACCCAATTTTCAATCTTGTACCAGAAACATTGGTGTTATAAGCCTCCACCATTCTCCAACCATGATCAAATGGTTTATCTTTGCTCCATATAGCATTGGAAGTGAAAATAGCTCTAAGTTATCATTCCTTATAGGACTTGCAATTTCAAATAGAAACACTCCAATGTTCACTGATGCCAATATGCCACTGCACCAAATATAACAACATAGAAGGATGAAAAAGAGTTATTTATAATATGTCAGATGATAAACAATTGAGTAAATAGGAAAATTGGTCCTCGAAATTGTATGCATATATCAAAATAGCCCCTGAATTTTGTATATTTGCAAATACATCCCTAAAATTGTAGTGTCGGTCAAACCGACATCTTTGATCGATGCTTACAATTTCGAGGACCAATTTACCTATTCACTCTATAAATGTTATTAGAAAAATTAGACCGTCAATATCAGTCATTCTCTGCCACTGCCAACAAGAGTAGAGTTTCAAAATGACAAAACAAGAATTTTTGACAGATCAAGACTTACATGAGGTAAAGACTGGATGTATCATTCAGCTGATCATGTGAATCTATAGCAGATATTGAACCACTAACACCTTGTATTCTTCTTATATTGACATAAGTATTTGGTTTCCTAAAATTTGTTCTTTGAGTATCTTGGCTGAGACTTTGTTTCAGAGCTAAACTTTCATCCTTAGAATTTTCAACATAAGATGCCACAGGAGATTCTTGGTTTATGCCTGCATACAAAAAAATTTACATATTTATCTTTGTACCATGCATTAAGCAAATACTTCAAGATGAAAAATTTTGTGTTAAACTCTCATAACAACAAGAAATAATATAGATGAATTTTGACACATAAAGTTGACAAAAATTTCTACAACAATTTGGATAGTTAATGCAGTTCAAATATATGTTTAATTACGTTTAGTAAATGGTTGATGAATGTAACAAGGTGTCGCAACTCATTAACCATCCACTGAACGTAAATATTCACGATTTTGAGCGTCATTTGCAGGACTAAAATGAGAAGAAACTACGATACCAAAAAGTAATTACACTTTACCAGTATTTAGTTTGCCAAGATACTCATCAAGAGACTCAAGTTCAAGTTTTGATTCAGATGGACCATTTCCTTGGTGCACCTTCATCACTTCATTTGATGCATCAGAAACTTGCAATTTTGTATTATATTGTAGTTTTCCAAAATAAGAATCTAACGATCTTAGTTTCTTTTCAGCAGAGGTAGACTCTGATGAACACTGAACACGTAATTTTGTCGCGGTCTTGTGCAGAGAATCCCTGCCAAGAATTATGCATGTGTTCTTGTAAGGTGTTTTGTAACATACTGAAAATGCAGCCATGAAAACCTGAAGAAGAGAAAATAGAAAAGGTTAAGAAACATATTGTAATGAAAAAGTTAAGTGTTCTTACCATTACTAGGTGTGTTGGTACCAAAAAGTATTGCACAAAGTAAAAACAGTAGTTACAATACAAATTTTCTATGAAGGGAATAATTTAACCAGTACTTGCTGTATATATTTAACCAGTACATATAATTATTAATTATTGATTTGTTTATCAACTATTGGTATTTATATTCTCACTCTAATTTAAGGAATTTGTTTCCCAAATACAACCAAATCTTGCAGATATATTTATATCCATTTCCTAATTTAAGAGCTGCAATATCATTATTCTGCATAAATATGTTTCAAAATTTGCACTAGAATTTATGTTTTCAAACAAATAATGATAGCTTTCACTAGCTAACATAAACATACCAATTCCAACAGAAACAAAAGAAGATTGTATTAATGTCTTGTTATTATTAGTTAAAATCTAAGAAATTAAAATTTTAAGAAATATAAACACTTGACAAAATGAACACAAGTATTACAGTATTTACACTAAATTTCAATCCTCCATCCAACTATAATAGCTTTTTGTAGCTAACAAAAACATATCAATATCAAAAGAAACAAAATAAAGCTGTCATAAGGTCTTAAAAACAGTACCTCTTAAAAATACCAAAGTATAAGTACAGTGACTAAACCAAGAAGCTGAAAACCAAAGTACAATACTGGACCTACCTGTTCAAGTTTGTTATGGGCTTCAGATTCTCAAATGAAGTTTAGGATAGTTGTTACTTAGTGCTTGCATTAATATTGCATTACAGTTAATGGCATCATAATAGTTGATTGATGCTACCTCTTATAAGCCTCCTTTGGAAACTGTTTTTTAATATAAATTGTGTGAGGTGTGGAGCTACACATCTAGACCGTCATATCAAGATCGGATGGTTCACATTTCAACGTAAAGTTTCGTTTTTATATATCTAAATACTGATATTAAGATTTGAAAAGTCTGATTTTGATTGAATGGTCAAGATGATATTGACCGCATATTGTCACGGGATTGTGACCGTACACAATCGAGACCTATTTTTTACTTTTACTATAAACCTCATTGTAAATTACTTTATATCTTTTTTTTGTAATGATATTTTTATTAATATTAATACTTCTAATTTACATAGAATATTCAAATTTAATATTGAACACATTTATGCATAAAATATAGTTTAGTAATAGTCATAGACGAAATGTACATATCAATTAAACTACCAATTATAGAGAAGCACTGATGTAGTATTATTGTTGATAGTGAACCATAGTGACAACTTATTCCCTAGTCACTGTTCCTTATCTTTATTTAGCCATTCATGTTTTGTAATAAGAGATATCTAAAGTTGAATAACCAATAAATGAGACGAATAGGATTGTGGATGGACCCACTAATCATCAATCTCACTGACACGTTGCATGCTCAAATACCTCAAACTTAGTTAAGGATAACTACGTGGAAAAAATAGCATTATTGTCTCTTATAAACAATAATCAAGGAATTGTATTTTGGGAACTTCTATACAAATTTTAATGTACTGGTACTTTTGTTTCACAAAATATATAAATTAACTATATTTTTGTGAAATAAAAAATTATTTCCCAATATTTATATTTTAGAAAACATCTTATCTTAAGAAAAAATATCATTTCATTGTTTATAAGGATCATATTAAAAAATTTACATTTTGTCATTAAAAATAATCAATATTCATTGTTATGAGTAATAAAAATTCATAAAAATATTAAATTTTATTTCGTCGAAACTTTTGGTAAATAAAATTTAATTATTATAGTTGTCAATGATAGAAAATAATTATTTTTCTTCAAAAGAACAACTCATTTATTATTAATTTAACAAATTGGTGTACCGATACACCCAAATTTACTGGGTGTATCATAAAAGTTGCATTGTATTTTAACTCTTTTATAAAATAAATAAATAGATTAAGATGATGGTAGAATGCTCCTATCAAAGACATTCAGACTCAAGGAACATTTATAAATATATTTACATGTACCTTCTTCTAAATATACCAGCAGGATTCAAACTCAAAACCCCTCATATTCAATATATGTCTTTTTACTATTAGACCAAAGCTTTGGAGTTAAAAAAATTGTTGGACTATATAAACAAAAATTGTAAAATAAAGTCTATTCAAGTCACATCTATATTATTTTTTATTTCTTTTAACAAAATCTTTATTTTTTTTTATTTGTTAAATTTGGTTTCACTCCTATATATATATATATATATATGAAAAGGGTCTTGTTAACGAGTGTTTTTAGGACATTGTTTAAGGTTCTAAATAAAGAAGTTACTCCAATGCATTTATGTAAGAAATTAAACCTTTCAATTTTTAATGCATTTAATACAAATATTTTCATTTTTTTGGTACAAATACATATATTTCATAAAATCCTACTATTTTAATTTTTAAAGAGCGCATTTAGAGCACTAATTAGCATTTTTCATATGATCGTCAAAAACTAAAAAATACCCTTCTCTAAATTTACGAACTATCTCATCGGGGGATAACTCCGGCTCTATAAGAAATATCCAGATCAACAAAATATGACGTATCTGATTAAGAATTTGGATCAAATACATCAACATAGAAATTTTATTTGCTAATTAAATTATACATTTATTATTAAATCATAAAAAAATCATTTTATATTTTAGTCTATTTTTGTTTGATATATGTTTTTTTTTTAGCAAAGAAAAGATTAATGAATTTCATTCATAAGCAAAGGGTACAAAGAGTCAGGTACAATATAAAATAGATGGGGGCTAGTGTGTGATAGGGAAGCTCTAGCTATACTATGAGCGACTCTATGAGCTTGCCTCCGAATAAACGACACTCTAAAATCGGTATTTAAAATCAAAAGGTCCCTACACTGAGAGACTATGTCTCCAAACTCATTAATATGAGCACAGCTAGAGTTCGCAGCAGCAGCTAGGATTTTGATGTCGGTTTCCAATTGGACGAATTCATAGCCGTTGTTAGCTGCTAACTTTATCGCCTCAAGGAATGCCACTGCTGCAGCCTCTAAAACTGACATATTAGAAGTTGAAAAATTAGACTTCCCCATTATGAAATGACCCTCAGAATTGCGAAAACAGATTCCATAACCGGTGATAGCATTGTTGTGGAAAATTGTGGCGTCCACGTTACATTTTGTCACACCTGGAGGCGGTTTTGACCATGTTGCAAGTTGATTCCGGTTTGGTGTCTGCAATTTAGCTCTTTGCATGCAAGACCATTCGTAAAGTATGTCCTTTGCTCTAGAGATAATAACAGCAGTTGGATTGTCGGTAAATTCCCAAAGCTTTGTGTTGCAGCTCTTCCAAAGGCTCCAAAGTACCATTGCAACAATTTTTTGTTGTTGAACTATTATCCTGCTCATGAAATCAAATAATAAAGTAGAGAAATTGTTGGCTCGGCTCAACAGTTCCCAGATTAAGTTCCCCATACCAATATTCTCCCAACATTCCTTTCCCTTATCACACACGAAGAAGAGGTGCATGCGGGATTCAACCAATAACTCACATACCACACAAGAATCGTCGCATGGAATACCTCTAGTAGTGAGGTTGTTGCAAGTGGGTAGACATTGGTGTGTAAGGCGCCACATGAACGACCTCACCCTTGGAGGAATTTGAAGATTCCATATGCACGACAAAAATTTTAGTAAAACCTTTAATATTAGATATCTTATCAATCTTATTAAATAAGTTATCCTTGATAAATTAACTACAAAAATTATTTAATATAGAAATTTGTGTATTTCTATACTAAGAACCATGTATTTTAATATTATAATTTCTAAGAATTTGATTCATTTGTTAATATATCATTTATTTACAAGAATTATGTAAGGTTATAGTTTTTATTGGAATATATTATTAAGCGGCTTTTAACCTAAAAAATTGCAAATAGAAAAGAAAATGTTTAAAGGACAGTCTAAACCTAGAAAAAAAGCTTGGTTAAACAGACCTCACGTCTATTTGACTAGGCCAAAGAGTTAACTTAGCGATCATGTTAAATACAACTTTCACTCATCCTTCACTTGCATAATTGTTTTTGCTTCAATATCTCCCTTGTTTTTCTTTTCCATATTTATTCTAGAGCTTCATGGCTAAGAAAAATCATGTTTTTAACCTTTTTACTTCTCCTTATTGTTATGCAACAAAACTTTGGTTCAATGGAAGCATCAAGGTTGGTCAATAACATTCATCCTCAACCTCCTTCACTTGATCATAGGTATTCCTTAAATGATCCCAATAAGGATGGTGCTGATGTTTTCCGCTCAACAAATTCAGGACCTAGCGGTGGTGGGATAGGACACAAACCATCTCCACCAAGTCCAATTCCTAAAGTGTTATTGTGAAGTCCACAACCTCCTTCACTTAATAATAAGTATTCCACAAATGATGATAATAAGGATGGTGATGATTTTTTCCGCCCAACAAGTTCAGGACCTAGCAATGGTGGGATAGGACACAAACCCCCGACAAGAGCTATTCCTAGAGTTTTATTGCAAAGTCCACAACCTCTGTCACTTAATCATAAGTATTTCATAAATGATGATGATAACAAGGATGGTGATAGTTTTTTCCACCCAACAAGTTCAGGACCTAGCAATGGTGGGATAGGAAACAAATTACCGGCAAAAGCTATTCCTAGAGTCTTATTGCAAAGTCTACAACCTCCTTCACTTGAACATAAGTATTCCATAAATGATAATTGTGATGATAATAAGAATGGTGGTAATGTTTTCCGCCCAACAAGTTCAGGACCTAGCAATGGTGGGATAGGACACAAACCCCCGACAAGAGCTAGCGATTCAAGTCCTAGCGAGGGGAATAGCAAAAAATATTACCATTGAGTGTTATTTAAATGAACTAAGGCTTGAAATTTAGTTCGTCATAAAATAGTTATAATTCATGTATTGATAATATGTTACGTCGTACAGGTATGTCTCACCATATATGAACTCCAGTAGTAATATAATTTACTATAATTTACACACAATAAAGCTAATTAGTATGTCCATCACTAGTCGAAAAAAATAAAATCATTGAAAAAAATTAAGATAGAAAACATTGAAATCCCACTCTAGTAGTAATATAATTTACACACAATAAAACTAATAAGATCTTTTTTTAAGTCCAGGTCACTAATATTGGTTTTTCTATTCCTCTAAAAAAAATATTGGCTTCTCTATTATAGTGACTTGTGAGCTAACACACATTAAAGTTTCTAATTTTTCGTCTAACTACTTTTATCGATAAAATGTAATAGAAGTTCAAAAAAAAATTACGATAAATTTTTTTTAAAGAGGCTAAAATAGAATATATTGATCAAAAAACCTTGTTTTCCCAGCACAAGACGTGCAAGATAAGCGAAGGATAAAAAGTATCCTTTTTTTTTAGGAAAAAGGATAAAAAGTATCAGTTACAACAACACAGCAAAAGGTCAAAAAATTTGAAAAAAATGGAAATTACAAGGCATCTTTTAATAAATTGTGATAATTAAAAAATATTAGTCATTTGATTGATTAATAAAGGATAAAATTATAAAAATTTAATAGCAGTTTTCACCCCTTAACTTTTACGAAGTTGCGATTTTGGCCCCCTAAGAAAAAAAAACTACAAAACCGGCCCCTAAGTTTTGCAACTGTGGTAGTTTTGGCCCCCAAAGGCAAAAAAATATATTAAAAAAAAAAAAAAAACACGTGGCACCTCCCTTAGGGTGCCACGTCAGCGTAGACCGAGTCAAAATTGGCCTTGGGGGCCAAAACTGCCACAGAAGCAAAACTTAGGGGCGGTTTTGTAGTTTTTTTTCTTACGGGGGCAAAATCGCAAATTTGGAAAAGTTAGGGGCTAAAAGATTCAACGAAAAAAAATGACAATATAACAACAAAGAAAGAGATGGAAATAGGTTGAGTCGAGTTAGGCTTTGTTGTTTATTGTAGACTTTTATTTTATGTGCAAGTGTAGTCTTTTATATGTCTGATATATCTCGTTAACCTATTTAAAAATCTATATCAAATGAACATATTTAAATAAATAATTTGTTCTATGATTAAAATATACCGATGAGCTAATACATTAATGGTATTAAACTCCCTTCTGATATTTAACATGATATTTTAGAGAATTTGATTTTACATGATATCATATTTCAATTTTAGTTTGTAATAGTACATTTAAATATGAAAAAAAAATTAATGTAGAATAATAAGCTTAAACTACTTAAAAGTTAACAAGTATATCATGCAATCTGAAGTATAATATTTAATAAAATAATAATAATATTCATATTTGTTTAAATAAGATTTTCTAAAAAGCCTAACAAGCTTTTTTTTTTTTGCTTGTAGCGTGGTCTTTTTAGCTAAATTAACTTCTACAAAAATATTGATCTTCGCTATTTAAGAAAAAGCATGGCATTTCATTGGCTCTTGAAAGCTAGGTTGTGCGCTCTTGTAGGTCGGTTTGACCTACTTAAAAGTTAACAAGTATATCATGCAATCTGAAGTATAATATTTAATAAAATAATAATAATATTCATATTTGTTTAAATAAGATTTTATAAAAAGCCTAACTAGCTTTTTTTTTTTTTTTTTTTTTTTGTCTGGTTTTTTTTTTTATTTTTTTTGACTTGTAGTCTGGTCTTTTTATCTAAATTAACTTCTAAAAAAATATTGATCTTCGCTATTTAAGAAAAAGCATGGCATTTCATTGGCTTGTGTAAGCTAGGTTGTACGCTCTTGTAGGTCGGTTTGACCTATTCTTACCACTTTACATAGGTATAGATATTATTTAAAAAAATTATTTGATTAAATATAAAGAAAATTTGGAAGAAAAAAATATACACTAAAACTTAGTATCCCTCTTTATTCTACTATTTAGAGAAAACTGATATTATTATTTTATTGAGAAAACAAAACCAAGAAAATTTAGTATCCCAACACAAATTTGTAATCAAGTGGCTGACTTAATGGCTGTTCATGAATTACGTTTGAACTCTATTACCTATTGGATCCTGATTTCATCAGAGAAAATTATGTTAAAATAAAGGCTTAATTGGATGTTTGATCCCTTATGTTTATTTTAGTTTTCAAGTTGGTCTCTTATGTTTTAAAAGTTTCAAGTTGGTCCCTTACGTTTTAAAAGTTTCAAGTTGGTCCAAAACATTGTTCACGTTGTAATAAGTTAGTCATTTTCGCTACATGATATTGAGTTTAATAAAACCAAAAAAACTAAAAAAATGTTTTAAACTGACTTTCTAAATAAGTTAAAGTTCTATCACTCATATTGTCAACCCAAATCTTTAAATGTTCAGTGACGGCAGAGACTAACATATTGCAACGTGAGTAACGTTTTGGACCAACTTGAAATTTTTAAAATGTAAAGGACCAACATGAAAACTAAAATAAACATAAGGGATCAAACATGCAATTAAGCCGAAAATAAATTAGGGTGGTCCAATTTTAGATTTTCTTCTTAATTTTGGATGTTTTGGCATAGATCCCTACTTTGTACTTTTTCATCACTTTTTTAATGAATTTTGGGTTGGCTAGCATCTAAGCTACCACCCTTTTTTCTTAATTTTTTTTTTTAGTATTACTTAAAATTCGTATTAAATATTAAGACATCATCAACATTTTTAAGAAGAATAATAATATATGTAGTCATCTCAACTAGTGTGTCGACACTATATAAGCTTTCCTCTTTAAAACAGGAGGCTCAATTTCATATATTATTTCCAATCCACAATGTTCTTTGAATTCAATTTGAACATCATCTTAATTGATATAAGCCCACTTGTTCAATGACATACAAGAGACTTGTTGCTTTTAGAGAGTAGACGAATTGACAATTGTCATTAAAAACTCATACATACAAGTGATGGAGACGCAGATCCAACCTTGTTCACTATGTCCGACCTAACAATTTTGATATTTGTACCGGTTGAACTAGAATATACTTATCATTGGCTTCTTGCAAAACAATATATTATGTCAAAAATTCAATGAACTTTTATTTACTAGTTAAATTATACTTTTATTATTAAATCTCAAAAAAAAAGTATTTTATATTTTAGTCTATTTTTTGTTTGATATATGTTATTAATTTTGAATGTATTTTAACGTTTTATGTTCTTGTTCATAAATTTTAGTAAAACCTCTAACATTAACTATCCCATCAGTCTTATTAAAATAGTTATCCTTGATAAAATAACTTAAAAATTATTTAATATAAAAATTTGTGTATTTCTATACAAAAAACCATGTATTTAATATTATAATTTCTTAGAATTTGATTCTTTTTTTAATATATCATTCATTTATTAGAATTATGCAAAGTTATAGTTTTATTAGAATATATTATTAAGCACCTTTAAACCTATACAAATGCAAATAGAAAGAAAAAGAAAAGATTAAAGGACAGTCTAAATCTATAAAAAAAATTCGTCAAACACGGCTTACGTCTATTTGACTAGGCCAAAAAAATCAACTTAGCGATCATGTTAAATACAACTCTCACTCACCCCTCACTTGCATAATCGTTTTTCTTCAAAATCTCCCT
>Ga0228711_1007224_pt1 | contig 16175 bp, 10 predicted proteins | sample MedpolnodulmetaG_2_FD_177996 | JGI IMG/M metagenome (GOLD analysis project Ga0228711, IMG submission 177996) | Root nodule microbial communities from Medicago polymorpha collected in Santa Monica, California, United States - brown nodules | ecosystem: Host-associated > Plants > Roots > Nodule...
AAATAAATAAAGCAGAACAGATGAAACAACTAGAATGTAGAGGAGCAACATTAAACCCAATTACTAGCAAGGCGAACGGTTGAAGGCCCCAACCTTAAACCCTTTGCTAGTCTCAGAGTGTCACTTTATTTTACTTATCTTTTTCTTTAGAATCACCAACTGAAATTGTTGATTTGAGTCTGAATTAACAAAATCTTCCTTCTGACCCATGTTAGCCCATGAATCGCTCAGAAAATCCATAGTTTGTTGGGCCACAGTAGGAACAAGCCCTAAAACTTGCATGTCATGAATAACATTTTCACTAAAGTGTGACAAATCGGGGTATGTCGCCACTATGGCCCTACCAAGATCTTCCTGAGCATTCTTCATCGGTACCACATCCTCGTTTAACTCTTCACGACAAAGAGTGTCGACTAAGTTTGCATCAGATGCTTCATCACGAATGTTATCAATATTTCTTTGATCTGACTCCACAATGGGAATGAGATCAGCATCATGATTTTTAGTGGCGAGACTCTCGATGTTTGTATCTAAAATTTCTGCATTTGCTACTAAATAAGGCAAAGGGGAAGCAACAATTTTAGGGTTTTTCTCACCGTGATTAGTGGATTTTTTTTGTTATCACAGTCTCTTGCGCTTTAGGTTTATCCTGCTTATTACTTGCAACCATTTTTCCATGCTTCAACTTGTTACATTGAGATATATGATGACCTAAAGTCTGACAGGTATTACAATATTCAGGATGTTTTTCATAGACAACACCAACATGAAATGCAAACCCTTCCCTTTCGACTAAAATATTGTTATGAAGAGGTTTTGATAAATCAACATCAACAAGCAGCCTAGCATAGTGACCAAATACTCTATGTCTAGTAGGTTCATTTAAAGTAATAGGCATACCAACAACACAAGCAATTTCAATTAAAGTTTTTTCCCTCCAATATTCCCAATGGAGATCAGAGAAACGAATTCAAACCTGGGCATTAGATTGTTTCTGAGCGTCGGGGCAAAAGTCAAGAACCCATTGCAACAAGCGAAGGATTCCAAATTTGAGATTTCAGGAACCCATCGACCAAATGGAGCGCATTTCCTCAATAGTTGAGAATTCAAATTCGAAGAAACCTTTGCCCATTGGAGCAATCTTCCAGTTATTGATTTTCCAAAGGGGAATCAAGGTTTCATGAAGTTGCTTTGATATTGGAGCTTTCTCTCCTTTCTTCAAAATCAACCTCCCATAGAGGATACTTTTACATTCTTCAACTCCTTTGGTGTATTCATTCTCGGAGATTTTGATTGAAATGGAGTCACCTTTCATACATGGCTGAGGTAAATCGGTGATTGTGAAATTTGTGTTGTTGGTCACTGCTTGAGTGAAAGATAATTTAGATTGTGTGGTGAAGTTTCTAGCTGCAATTGTATCAACATCATCAACAATATTGATTGTTTTGGGAACCAAGCTAGCACCCGACTTATCGACAACTATTTCACCGGAAGCCAAATCAGAAACAACCTTTGTAACTTCATGCTGAGGCGCACACAAAGGCATCCTAGCAAGTTCATTCACGCTCAAAAGAGAACCTGAGAAGCATAATTGTTCTTCCATGTCTAAAAACAGCTTGATTTAAAATCGACTACACAAATTGACAGAAAAATTCAATCGAAGAAAATGGAACCACTAAACGAATTTTTTTTCTTTTAGAGAGAGCATATCTTTTTTTTACGTTAGAAAATGGAACCACTAACTAAAACAACAATTATTTATTGAGACTTAATAAAGTTAGACTTGTATAATTTTAAGAAGAAAAAAAATTGAAACTAAGATTGGGGGTTGGGTAAGGGAGGCCCGCACGTATGAGTTCTGCAAAAGTAAGCAGCGTCAACACACGGCCAGCCTATTACCCCTCCAAAAATCATTGCATCATGTTGTTAGATGCTGCGACCGGCTCCCACCAGTTCGCTTTGTTTTCCTTACTCATTAGTTTAAGGCAAGTTTCTATGCCGCTTCTACCTTCTTATTTATAACACCTCATGTTGGTTCATGAAACAAATATAACCGATGTGGGACTATAAAACTTCAAAAACTATATACTTATTCACATTGCAATATTTCAACTGAAATTGAAGCATTGATTCAATAGTGGGTAGTATTTTGGTATCAAGGTATTGGAACATTTCTTTCGAGTTGTCTATCTATACTTTTATTGACAGAAAACGATTGAAAATGTGGCAGATAAGTATACAAAAAAGTAACAGTATGTGCTGCAAAAACCATATGAAAGACAATATGACAAATGCTGGTATTGATTTCATGGCCATGTTTTGTTAAGAAAATTTGTTAGGATCAATTCATTGCCTAGCTTTTTGATCTTCAACAAGAAAAAACTAAATAAAATCTGGAGCTGGGACAAAACTAAACAAGAAAAAGAGTAAGAAACTTAAGTCAGCATGATATATAAAGATAAAACTGGGACAAAACTCCCAAATCTTAAAGAAATACTACCATATTTGACATAGCATCTGCAACTTGATTAGTCTCCGCATAATATTATAAACTCGTCAAACTTCTTCGGAGAAAGTTTTCTATCTCGGTTGATAATTACTAAAAACAAATTATCTTCTATTTTTAAACAATATTTTATCTTAAATCTTTAATAACTTGTTCAATTAATTTATTTCTTTAATACAAATGAAAATCAAACGTTCTTCTTGCATACGCACTCCTCCATACACGCTCCTCCAAACTCACGTACACACCTTCCATACGTGCTCCTCTGAACATGTACACGCGCCTTCTACAGGCACTCCTCCAAACTGACATAAGAGGTAAAAGTTTATTAGTTGCTCATTCGATTGTCGAGTGATTCCTTTCATCCTCTATGGATCCCATAGTTTTCTACTAAATATGTTGCTTTTAAGGAATTATTACTCTTTTGTTACTTGTAACTTCAAAATATGAGTGGTGAATTTGGATAAAAAGTGATACATATAAAAATTGTTTATTGGGGATAAAAATTGATTAGTTGTAATAAAAATCAAAATAAAAAATATAAGTCTTTAGAAACATTAACTTGAAAAATCTTAGACTATGATTTAATTGACGAAATGTTATTTTCAGAATGATTAAGCCTAAGCCTAATCATTAAACTAAAGAATCCTAATTCTATGTTGCAAACCATAGTCAAACACAACGGACAGAAGAGTTGCATATTAGAACATAAAATACACAATAAAAATTCATTCACCAAAATTCATTTAGTATATTTGACAACATGCTATTTAAATATTACACAGATTATTATTGTTTATATTAGCTTGATTACATTCCATTTCACCTATTCATTGCAAAACTATTTAAAAGAATTGGCTAATTACATATTTTTACAATACAATGCAGACTCATTGTTCTTTTGACAACAATGGCTCCGATTGGGAATCTCTGATTGGGGCGAGCGGAGGCCTTCCATTACCAGACTCTAAGTCGGTAGATGTACGACTCTCCTCTCTCTGCTTAAATAATTGCGAGAAGAAGCTTGGTTTGTCTTCTGATGAAGAAGAGTGTGATGAATGTGACCTTTCAGATCCTGGTTTCAAACTTTGAACATGCTGCAAGCAAACTTGAACAGCATCGTGTACTCTCACGAAGTACCATTCTTTTCCTATCAACTCCACCAGACCGGCTTTAGACAAAGTAAGCAGAATATCTGGATTTGGATTGGATATTGCAATCTGCAAAATGAAAGAAAAAACAAAGTGGGTTGTGGGAAGAACATTTGCAGACTTTTTGTGATAAATTCATGAATCAATCAGTCGTTGAAAGTGCAAAATCTCTACCTGAATGTCCCGTAACTTGTACTCCTGATACAAGTCTTTCAAAGCCTGAACAGCACTAGAGTCTATGTAGGTCACAGCTGCAATAATCATAACCATAGCATAGAACAAAAAATGTTCAATTGTCACCATCATCCTTAATAACTGAGTTTATGAGCAAATATAGTAGAAAACAACAGTTAAGAATTAAGAACTTCAGTACAATGTTCAAGTGATTCAGCACCCCGAGGAAGCTAACATGTAGCAGTTCAAAATACAGCATAACTTCAAATGCATAGGATCCAGAATACACAAAATTAAGAGTAATTGCATTATTAATCTAGAGAATTATTTTGCGCATAACTATGTAGAAACATTCTCTGTGACATCAAATATGATATAAACATATGTAACTATATTCCAGGTGTTCTTTAGCTACGAAAATATTTCAACAACCATAAAATTCAAAAGGGGGATATATGAAAGAAGAAAAAACAATTTCAAGGTTATGTACAATCCCAGCATGCTCAGAAATATGTTGGCTCATAACAGTATTCAGACACATGAAAATACAGCTTATGCTGTTTTGTACACAGGGTAAGCATCACTTACGCGCCATCTCAAGAATCACAAAATTAATTCTTTCAACCTCGGGACCGCGTCTTGTAGAACTATCAACAACAACTTCATATTCCCGCAACCTGATATACAACTCTAAGTCAGTTAAACATTAATCTTGACTGGAAATATGCCAATCATTACAACTCATTTATTGTTACCTGTCCTTTATGTAACTGATATTTGCAAAGTAAATAGGAGCATCGATACGAACAATTACAATTCCATTGTATGTATATGCTTCAGGATACTGTTTAACATTTCTATAAACAGTTGTCCCTGGCAAACGACCCAAAACAGCTGCAGCACAACACAAACAATATAATTAGCAAACCAACATATGTATCGATCTATCTACATGCACGTGCACACACACGGGCAGTAGCACATTATATCCTCAAGTCCCATGAGAAATCCAGTCCATACAAACCCCAATTTATTTTGTACGTCGTCATATCTGAACGTAAACAAATAAACTTACCAATGTGAGGATTTGCTGACTCGTGAATGACAAAAGCAAGAGACGCTCCAACCTACAATTTCAAAACCCTCAATAAACTCACGTGTCTATTAATTTTTAACATAACAAAGTTCACTTTGTACTCACCCCAACAATTACGCCAATCTCAATACCAAGGAACAATGTTGTAGTGCTAGTAAGGATCCAAAGAAGAAAATCTTTTTTATCTACACGCCACAAAAAAATGGCCTCATCATAATCTACCTGAAAAAGAAATCATGCTGTACAATTAAGTTAAATGCTTAGGTGTGGAAAAACTGATAACCAGCAAAAATCTATCGGTTGGGTTTAAACAAAAGTTTTTACAATACAATGACACATGATTTTGGTTGAATTAGTAAATTATAAAATAAATTGGGGATGACAACAAGATACTCTATCTAATTCAAACAAACTTCATATTTATTAATAAAAAAAAAAACTACTTTGAAAATAGAATAATACTCCAAACTAAATAAATGTATTGGTGCAGTGGATTAGATCTCACAAAGAAACCAAACTAGATTAATGTATGTTATCATTATCAAATAAAATCTCACAACAGTCTGAATAAGGACAGAGTCAAACCATTACGAAAGATTCATATTTGATCTATCATTATTTAGATTTATGATAGGACATGATGGCATCGTTTTGATTGTTGATTAACTTACCCACAACCCCAATGGTGCAAAAGAGTGATGGCACTATATGTATATTTTCCACTTGCCATGATATAAGATAAAATTGAAAATGTTACTGATTAGTCTTTTTTCTGTATTAAGAAAAGCAGTACTGTTAACTACTCATCAATGTTTGGGGTAGGAACATAGAGTTTGGAGTGATAAGGAGGTCATTGTTTCCATTCCCCCTACTAACATAACATTTGTCGTTTAAAAAGAAAAACTACTCATCAATTTTTGACATGAAATTAATCACTCAGCACTAAATGTAATACTTACCAGACCAATTACGGCAGAGATCACGATGGCAGCAAGAGCGGACTGGATTATTGCAATGCAACCATAAAATTCAAAATTAGTGTTATGTTTGGGTAATAAATTAGGAACAAATTATACAAAATTTAGAATTCAATCAGAAGGAATTGAAAAACAGTTTAATAATTTGTTAGTCTTAATGTCTTATCCAATTGTATGTTTTTTAGTAAATTAATTGAATTGCCCTTTCTTTAACAATTCGGTCCTAAAATTAATAATTGTTTTAAATAGTGAAGGATCAAATTAATCGTCAAAATGGATCAACTTGTTATCCCAGCTATCTTTCAAGAATCAATTTGAGCATTTACTTAAATATCACTCTACTTTTATGGATTGGCAGATGTCAGCAGTAAAATGTAACAGGTTCTTTTTTGGTGTTAACCCTCCTGTTCCTAGGGGAAAGGAGCCTTGTTAATCCGTAGTTCGGCCAGGAGATATGTAAAGCCAGGTCAAAATTTCCTGAACAATTTGTCCTTTGGTGGAGCTCACTAACCACTTGAGCCCAATTGCTTGGTTTAAAAAATGTAATAGGTTCTAACAGAACTTCAATTTTTTTTCAAACAAAAAAACTAGTCTAACACAGATAACACAATGAAAAAACATTATCGAACATGACCTATAATGACTTGAAAACAAACCTGCGGTATGTTCTCAAATAGTGGTGTTAGAAACAAAAGTGCACAAGTTATTATGATCCCCGAAACTATCGCAGATACTCCAGATTTTGCACCACTTTCATGATTAACAGCTGATCTTGAAAAGGATCCTGTGTAACTCGTTCGAAGGGAAAAAAAAATTAATTCAAGATATATTTTCATCCTAAGAAAAACATAATATTGAAATCTGATGATGCTTTGGTACCAAAAGCCAAATATTGACTCCTGATTTTAAATTTCAAAGTCAAATAGAAGACTGACCTGTAGTAGGGTATGCTGAAAAGAATGAACCAAGAACATTGGAAACACCAAGACCGAACAACTGTTAAAAAATATCCAGAAGAATCGTTAAGAGTATTTTTTTTTTCCAACAAAACAGAAACCTGTCTTTTTCCTGTAGCTACAATCAATAGTTAAAGCCACTATTTAGAAAAGCAAACTAGCTACCAATTAATTTCTTGTGTAAAACAAGACGGCTTGGCACATAAGTTGCAATTCCGTGGCGGAAATTCGACAACACTACTAAGGAGGCACGCCTAACATGTTCACTATTAGGTTGGAGCAGTATTAATCAGATTTTTGGGGTGCATAACTGGATTGAATATACTTATCTAAAACAGCAACCATCATGGAGTTGAACACGTAAATAAATTTTAGAAAGAAATATACCTCTTGATTTGAATCCAACTCATACCCATTCTTTGCTGCTAATGCCTTTGCAATTCCTACTGACTCCTGCATTTTGAAAATGTAGTGAAATTGAGAACAAAGTTACCAGTCCCAGTCTATTATTTCAATTAAACTTAGAGGTACTTCAATTAAACTTAGAGGAAAACTAATTAGGAGAAAACAGAAATCTTACCAGTATAGCCACGCCTGTTATAAGAAAAGCAGTTGGAATCAAGGACTCTGCATACTCAAAAGCTCTCGGAACAGAAAATTTCGGTAGGCCCTGAGGTATCTCTCCCACCTAATTAAAAAACAATAATCTTCATCAAGTTAACTTAAGGGCTATCAGCTTCATTAAAATGTTAGCGAATGTGTGAATTACTGATTCAGTTGTCATTCACAAAAGAACATACATGCCACCAAAATAAGTAGTAACTACAGATCAAGGTGATTTTCACAACTCGTAGTACTTACAATATCAAAAACTGAATGATCACACCAGACAACAAAGCAAAGATTTCTCAATTAGGACAGTCAATTTAGGCAGGTAATCAGAAAAAATGAACAGCCACAACAATTTTCTTGGAGCACACAATAACAGTAGACTCAAATGACTTTAAACAGTAGTTTTTATAATGATATCGATGGGTTAAATGAATGTCCAGAATATCTTCAATGGAGATGGCTTCTTCAAGAAAACACGAAGATAAACTCTAAAAATCAATTAAAAAGAAAATGTACAAACAAAATTCGATACAAACTTAGTATATGCACTAGCACTATGGTTCCAAATCATTCTCAGTGTCACTATCAACCAAATACATGTCAATATTGTAATATAAATAAAATGGAAATTTTTTTGGTCAGGTAGCCTAGTGGCTAGAAATTCACCTTTTTAAAGGTGAATAAGTGGGGTGTCCGGGGTTCGAACCCCGGCACCTGCATATATTATGCATTGTCCCTACCAACTGAGCTAAGCTCACAGGGATTAAATAAAATGCAAATTAACATGAATAATAATACAATATGTATTTGGATTACAGTCATAATCATGTATTTGGATTACAGTCATAACCAAGAGTAGTTAATTAAGCCAATAAGATCAACCACTCTTGTTATTACTGTTTTTCCAATAAGAAAACTATCAGCAATTTTAAAATATTATTTTGAGCAATTTTATGCATGACAATTGTAGAGAGGATAAGAGCAAAAGGTTTTAATTTTAGCATTTAATTTTTAAATCTAGTTTTGTAGCTTTGCCAAGATTCATATTAATATGATTACTGTGTTCTAAAATCTGTATTATAAAGCCAAAAACACATCTCATCCATTTGATTCTTACAATTGAAATTGATGGTGGATGAAATAACTTCACAAAAAACGTTCCCAAAACTACTGCTGTAAGAGGGCCTGCAGCTCTCAAGAATCGCAAGTATTTCCTCGATTTTCCCTGGATATAACATCATACAATGAACAGGATGTAGATAGATAATACAAGTATTTCACCAAACATCAGAGATAGATTCATACCAGGTGTTTCATGACAAGAAGTATTGCTAGCATAACTGATCCCATTACAAAAGGAGGCCATTGAAACTACAAAAAGGAAAGCACATAAAAGTGAACATATATCAATACCTATATATAAAGGGAATACTTAGTTTTGGTGTAGCATTTTTGCTTCCAATTATACCCTTCATTTAAATGGTTATATTTACCGTTGTATCCTTTTTATAATATTATTTAAATTTTTAATTAAAAAAATAAGTTAAATCTCATTGCAATTTGAACAATCTCACTGCAATATGTAAATTGGACGAAGAATCCATCAAACAAAAAATCAAAATTTGGCAGATACCGTGCAATCACTTCATGCGTTTTAAGCATGGACAGTATGGAACAGGACATCCTGTTCTGGTCTTTTCTCTTTAGTTTACACTTTCTAGTAGAAATTAAATGCAACACTTTTTTTTTTACCTTAGGCCCTATTATATTCGAATAAGATTCATTTTTTGTTCTGTATCTAAAACCACGTGATATCGTATGGAAAAATTGTCCATCCATTAAATTAATAAAATAAATATTAAAAACATAATATATCCATTTCCACCTACACTGCACCCTACAAAACCTAAATGTCTAACATCAAACTGTATCCTAATTTTTTTAGTCTCCTAAATCATTTAGTTATCAGTGCCATCTATAAGTATTCTAGCATTTCTCTTCTAGACAATGACACCTAGTAAAAATGTAAAATAAACTTCATTGGATAATTTATTTTTCAAATTTATTGCATACCTTATCAGCTCCAGCTATTATACTTTTAATCAATGGTATAATCTTGCTACTTTTATCTATATCATACCCCAAAAAGTACTTTGCTTGTGATAAACCAATCACAATAGCTGAAGCAGTTGTAAAGCCAGAGATTACCGAATGGCTAATGAAACGTATCAGCCACCCAAGCCTGAAAAAAACCAAAGACATGATAGGTTATTCATACAATCCCTTTCGTAAGAAAAGTCAGGCTTGATGCTTAGTAAGTTATCAAATCATATAACTGCTAGTAGATTTCAACCACTTCTCTTGGTATTTAAATGGAGTAGTCTTCTAGTGATTTAAGACATAACAATAACCATGACAATACTACAGTAATGTTCATTGGCATTTAATCAATTGTACATGTTTAGATGCATGAACAGTGACCATTAAGTACAATTAAATACTTAGTTGGAGATTCATATGCCCAAAGAGATAAAGCACAAGGAAGAGAAAGTGTGTTCTGGATTCATTGATATGCTAAAATGCTACATGTATAATGATGAAAACGAGGAATGGCAAAAATACCTCAATAGTCCCATTATGCACTGAAGGATCCCAACCATAAGAGCCAGTAAAATTGCCAACTCTGTGTATAATTCACTGGACGTATCAGCTACGCTACCAAGAACATTAGAGACCAATAGAGAAACCAAAGCTACCGGACCGACTGCTAGCTGGCGAGAAGACCCAAATATGGCATACACAAATATGGGCACAAAACCAGAGTCTTCCTTGCAAAGAGAAAAACATTAATAACCAGATATTACATAGAATTTCAGGATATATATAAAGATTATTGAGTAATGACATAGAATTAAACAACATGAAATGTGTGGAAAAAACAGTATGAAACTGACAGACAACAGATGAGAGCATAAATGCTAGAATTTCATCAACATGGTAAAAACAATGTTGTTGTTTAGATCAATGAGAGATAAGATCCATAAACATAAAACTATTTGGTAAGATGCAAACCTAAAAATTTCAAAAACCAACACAAATTTTCTATTGGTCTAATGCACAAACTCCTTAGTCCACAGTACCATTTCTGTTTTATTTCCTTAAACCTTTCTTCCAGTTCTTAACAAAAATGTTGATCTGGCCTCTAGAACACTTTTGCTATTTACACAACTGTTTAAAATAAATTCAAATCACTAATCCTTGAAGAAATTTTACGCAGCATATTTCACTTCACTCTTCAAATTTTTCTGGACTACAGTTCAGAAATTCACTTTTACCGTAAAAATTAGTAGTAAAAGTTAAGTCAGAGTATATCGGGAAAATTTAAACAAATACTCCCTCCAGAATAAAAATTTAAGCAAGAAGGGTATTTTAAAAGTTGATGTATGTGGTTTAAATTTAAGACCACATACATCAACGCTTCAAATACTTGTTTTGCAAATTTAGACCATATTCATCAACTTTACAAATATTTTTTCTGTAAATTTAGACCTTATACATCAACTTTTCAAATGTTTTTTAAGAAAATTTAAACCACATACATCAACTTTTCCAATACCGTTTTTGTAAATTTTGACAATAGACATCAAGTTTGTACATTAGACCAACAGACAGTGTATATTTTCATTCCGAAGAGTAGACTATCGAATTAATTCATGTACACTGTCTGCTTATAAAAAAAATTAAAATTAAAATTAAAATTAAAATTCATATACAGTGTCAGTGTAATTTTTTTTTATTTTATCAATCAATCGTAATCATCATATCAGCGTTGGACTTCAATCATATCTAGTTTTACCATACATTTAATTAGTTGTGATTTATTGACGGTGTAAAACATATATGATTCAACTCTGTATTTGGTCAGTGTATAAATTTGTTACACTGTCAACCAATGGTAAAAGCGTTTGACTTTAACCAAATCTACTTCTAAAACAAATTTGAACATATGCACATTCCAGAAAAATTCATCAACAGCTTAGTAATTAAGCAATCTTACAAAGTCCATATATCGGTTGAAGTCCAGCCAATTTCGCATATGACATCGACTGCATAAACAAAAAATAACTAGCTTAGCTCAATGAAGCGCAAACACCAACACTTGACACAAGAGTAATTTACAAAAATAATATATTCCCTCCAGTTTCATATAACAGACAAATATTCTTTTGGTTAGATTCATTGAATAATTAACGTATCTGGTTTATAATACAGACCAGATACATAAATTATCTAATGAATCGGAAAGAAAAAAAATAAAAAATATTTGCTTATACACCAGATACGTCTTTGATTAGAAGTGTCGTGCATACTAAATAAACTATTGAAAGAAAGAAAGGAAAAAATACGAAAATGGAAACATTTTCTGTTATTTTCTCAGCAACGAAACGGAGAAGAAGCGTTACCTGAGGAACGAGCATAACACCGACGGTGATTCCAGCCATAAGATCAAGCTGAAGAAACTCACGCCATTTATATATCCGAATCCAACGAGAACAAGGAATCAAGAACTCAATCCATTCAAGCCACGTCATTCCTCGAAGCTTCGACGCAAACCGCGAAATCGCGACATTCGGCGGCGACGAATTCGAAGAAGATGAAGACGTAAGGTTTGGATGTTGCATAGGGATAACTCTGATAGGACGAGTCGGCATGGATGCGGCGGAGGGAAGGTCGGAGTAACTGTGGGATGCGAAGGTTGTTGGTGTTATCTCCATGCGCGTCACCGGTGGCGCATTGGTTTTGATCGGAGGCGCGTGAGAATTGAGTAGCGCGTGGTGGTGGATGAAATGTGAATGTGATGGTGAAGATTTGAGGAGGAAACGGGATTGAATGATATAACAGAATATGGACCCACTAAAATATATTTAATTATATTCTATAGTATAGCATAATAAAGTATTAATAATTGAATTTGAATGGTACAGTTGTAGAAAGGAAGAAGAAACGTGGGGAAATCATTTTTCTTAACTGAATTTTTTAAGCACAATTGCACATATTAATTACTTCATGTGATTTTTCTTTAAAAGAAAACAAAATTTAATTACTCCAATCTTATCATAAGTAAAAGTTAGGTCAACAAAAGCTAATGTATTTGGTTTAAATTTTGTATCAGATACATCAATTCTTTAATCTTGTTTTTTACTATATATACTATTAGAGGGGAGTGTTAGGATGACAACGAATGATAAAACTCTTCTTTGATGTTTTTATCTTCGCGGTTATTTTAATTGTCAAAAAATAAATTGTATTTGTATAATTTTTTATTGAAATTACTAATATGACATAAATATGCACTAAATTTCATTTAAGATTTAACTCGGTAAACAATGTCGATATTAATAGGCTGAATATTTTCGAATGAACCCAAATTCAAAATCTAACAAGTTGGTATTCATTAGAAAAAAATCATTCAACTTCCATTAACCCATTGGGTTTGACACATATAATTAGATTTTCTCATCACACCATATGACTTACCTTTAAATAATTTTCTCAATTTCACATTTACACTTAAGTAAGCAGGCAACAAGCTGCGACGTTAGACCTTTTTAGATGGCAAAACCAATCCTCGTGAATACAACATTCATGAATCTGGGAGGTATAGCATTGTTATGTATGACCTTTTGAACTCTATGTAAAATGTCAACAACATCTAGTGCTAAGAAACCGAAAGTATCAAAAGGAAATGGTATAAAAACATGTTGAAAGGTTTTCAATTGAGGTCAATGGTTCTATAGGACGTGTCTACCTTAATGAAATTTTTCTCGACTCAAAAAAATAATTTCCAACTTTTTATTATATTTCAATGTTTGATTCAACTTTGGTTATAGTATTCAAAGCAATCGAAAACCGTTGTAAACTAACCATTGCTTCAACTTTAAGTAATCAAAAACTTACTTTCTTCACCTCAAAAAAAAAAAACTCTATATTTTTAAAGAAAAAAATTATGTAAATCAGCTGTCAATAAAATGGTACGACTATGTGATAGTATTTTTTATTTTATTCAAAGTCTATGTATTCCATAAACCATTAAAGTTGAAAAATCACCACGCACTTATAGATATTAGAATTAGATATATTAAAATCCAAATCAAACAAAACAAAACAAAAAGAGAAATCCAGATTGAAGCTTATGGTGGAGATTTAAAGAGGACCAGGATGAAGATATAAAAAAGGAAAATGCTTATTCATACCAAGTTTAAAATTATTGAAGGGACCAGTACAATTATAAAAGGAAAGAAGATTATTTCTTTAAAAATAAAAAGGAAAGAAGAAACATGAGAAAACCCAATTCTTTATTCATGTGTTTTTTTATTCATGTCTTGAAAAATTTTAATAGTTGACTACGAATAACTAATTTTATTATATATAAAATGTGTTTGTAAAACTTAGCTCAATTAACAAATATTGATATTTTGGTTTAAAAGAAAAATTAACAAATATTTTGATATTTTCGTTCAAAAGAAAAACTAACAAATAGTCTAGAAATCCTAACTCAACTGGTAAATATCGAAATTGCAAGGTCGGACGTCATGACTCGGGTTCGAATCTAGGACCTCACAGTTGTATGTGAGTTTAATTTCAGTGGTTTACCACTTCATCTAAGACAACAAAAAAAAAACTAACAAATATTGAATTGATAAACATAACATTTCTTTTCTTTTTTTGTCTAGTAGCCTAGAGGCTAGAAATTCACCTCATAAAGATGAATAATTGAAAGGTTTGGGGTCGAACTTCGACCCCTGCATATAATATGCAACGTCTCTGCCAACTGAGTTAAGCTCACGGGGACATAGACAGAACATTCCTATCTAATTGAATTTAAATTAAAAAGTTCATAGCTGCGTGTGAATTTGACGATCGATATTTGGTTTACATATAAACAATAATAAATTATTATATCTGATATTAAAATATTTCGTTAATATTATCATATCAATCCTTATAAATACTTATTTATTGTCATATTAGTTCTTCAATATACTTATTTATTGTTATATAAATCTTTATAAATACGTATTTATTGTCATTTCAGTCTCGATATGAAAAGAATTATTGTGAGTATTGAAATATATTTTAGCGTTAAGAATTATTTTGACTAACAAAATGCATAATCAAATACTATTTTAAAATTTTGATACATGACTATTGTGAATAATCGTTACACATTCAGAGATCAAAATTGTTACTCCCTCCAGTCCTATTTACAAAAATAATTGATTTTTTAAATACATTGAATAATTTACGTATCTAGTCAAGAATCTAAACCAAATACATAAATTATTCAATGTATCTAAAAAAACCAATTGTTTTTGTAAATAAGATCGGAGGGAGTATTATCTCAATAACTAAAATATGGTATGATATAGTATTAAGGTTAAATATGTTTTTGGTCCCTATAAATATACCAATTTTTCGTTTTAGTCCCTCTAAAGTTTTCCTTCAACTTTTAGTCCCTCTAAAATTTTCCATCTTCACTTTTAGTCTCTCTTTTAAAGTAAACTCATAAGTAGAATTCATATTTTTGAATAAAATTTTACAGAAAAAATTCATAATATTATAAGAATTTGTCCAAAAAAATTAGAATATTTTAACAAAACATGAATTTAATATGAATTTTATATTTTTGACGGTTAAAAATTCATATTTAATTTATGTTTTGTTAAAAAATTCTAATTTTATTGGGAAATTTTTGTTACAATATTCTACACATTTCTGCACAATTTCATTAAAAAAATACAAAAATTCACTTAAAAATAGGGAACAAAAGTAGTGATTGAAAATTTTATAAAAACTAAAATTTGAAGGGAAATTTTAGAAGAAATAAAACAAAAACTTAGTATATTTAAAGGAATCGAAAATATATTTAACCCTGGTATTAATACGGTAACAAATTAATAATTGTGAAAACTCGGCGTTGATTTGTGGACTGCATGAACCTGGATATCTTATTGGAAAGATACATACTATGAGACGAGATAGGTGATGTGAGAGAATCCAATCACACCTGTGCATCAGCTCATAACAAAACAGAATCTTTTTTAAAGGGAACAAAGACAATCTTATCAATAATTTATTAGGTTATAATTATATTATGTTACCTGTGTTCTTTATTATAAAAGATAATTTGGTTTCATATTTGTTCAATAATTGATATATTTAATTTATAGTATACTTAAAAAACTAATTATCTCTTTCAAAAAAAAAAGAACTAATTATCTTCTCCGGTAAACAAATAGAGATAGTATTATTTTGAAACAGAATTGAGAGAATGTTTTTTTTTAGGAATATTATAGAATTGTTAAATTGTGGTGGTTCACAATTCATGTTAAAGAATTTAAGTTTGAATTTTATATTTTTTAACAGGCCAAAATGAAATAAAATAATAACCACTAGTGGTTGGCTTGGGATCTTGGAGTTTGCTCCTCTAGAGGTCTCATGTTCGATTCCCTCTAGTGCCAATTTCGGTGGACTAAGTCCATACAGAGCTTGCTCTGGCTTTAAACGGGGCCTCCGCAAGTGGGTGGTGGGATTGGTTCCCTAGGATTAGTCGATTCTTGGATCGGATACCGAGTTTTCAAAAAAAAAATAATAATAATAACTATTAGAGTGATTCATCTCGCACAAGGTGTGCAAAGAGAC
>Ga0228711_1007228_pt1 | contig 16170 bp, 8 predicted proteins | sample MedpolnodulmetaG_2_FD_177996 | JGI IMG/M metagenome (GOLD analysis project Ga0228711, IMG submission 177996) | Root nodule microbial communities from Medicago polymorpha collected in Santa Monica, California, United States - brown nodules | ecosystem: Host-associated > Plants > Roots > Nodule...
ATCTTATATTTTTTATTTAAAAAAATTATTCAATGCGGGGATGGGGATGAGATGGGGATACCCGAACCCGTCGGGGACGGGGATGGGTTCAATTTCTCATCTCGTTGGGTATGGCTAGGGTAACGGGTAAGTATATTAGAATCGGGTATGGGGACGGGGAATGTAAAACCCGTCCCCACCCCGCCCCAATGCCATGCCTACTCGGCATGTATGTGATCATGTGAATCTCTTATAAGATTCCTATATGTGCTAAAAACATGTTCGATGACTTTTCTGAAAAAATTGCCTTGATAACACAGCTAATAGAGACATAAGTTTTACACTTAGGCTTTGTTTGCGAGTTTTGAGTGGAGGGGAAGGAAAGGCTTAGGAGGGGAAGGGAAGGGAGAAAGGAGGGAAAGCCTTCCCCTTGTTTGGAAGTTAAAAAACCAACAAGGAAAGGAAATGGAGGGCTTATGTGATAATTTTACTATTTTACCATTTTTTTTCCTCTTAAAATCAATACTTTGTGATATACTTTGTAATTTATCTTGTAAGTTATAATTGAAATTTTGAATAATTATGATGACAAAATTGTCAATTTGTATGTTTAACGCCCCAAAACCCCCCAATTTGGGGAAACTTTAAAATTGGACAAATGAATCCCTTCAAAACCCCCCAAAACTTTTCCCTATTTTTTTAAAACTCCCAAACAAGGGATTTATCCATTAATCAAATTAAGATTGCCTTGGGTTCTCAACAGAGGCCTGATAATGAATCTATGGAAACAATTGGCCAATTAGGCGAGCATATCATGCCACATAAACATTTATCTAAGTAATCGGTGGATTGCTGGGACTAGGAGGCGGATTTGTTATGGGTCCGCTTTTTCTAGAGCTAGGAGTTCCTCCTCAAGTAAGTTTCAAACTGCAGTATATAAATCGTGCTTCTCTTATCCTATTCATCAAACAATTGGTTAACATGATTCCTAATTAGATCGGATGTCTTATGTGCAGGTGTCAAGCGCCACAGCCACTTTCGCAATGACATTCTCCTCGTCTATGTCTGTTGTGGAATACTATTTGCTGAAACGATTTCCAGTTCCTTATGGTTCGTGCCGCGATAGCTTCTAACTTACTTTCTACTTTTTATAATATTCAGTTTTGGACAATTGAATTGCTTCTAACCAATGCACTTTTTGAAATGTGACACACAACCATTTAGACGGCCGATTGATTAAAATCCAAATGTATGGAAATCTATATTGAAATTTTGATCAGACGGTCTAGATGTGACTGACCAGTGCACAAACATTGTATCAAGATATGGTGCACTCATTTTTTTCACTCATTTTGTTAGGTGAAGTTGGCATTTCAAATATGGTGCACAAGATTGCCGACCATGAATATATGGGATTTGAGAATATCTGCAAGTACGGACCATAACACTTTTATTTTCTGGTGTTTACATTATTATTATTATTATTATTCAAATGTTGCGTACCAAGGCCAAGAGCTAATTATATAAATTTTTAAGTTTGGGGGGCATTTTGCACATAAGTGCAAAACTTCGGGGGGTATTTGCAAAATGTCATGTTGACTAACAGAAGAGTTTGACAGAGAGGGTAAATTGATCAACGTTGTGCAACTTCAGGGGGGTAATTGATGTTTTGTTAATTTCAGGGGGTAATTGACGAAACTTACAATTTCAGGGGGTAATTGCATATTTACTCTTTGTTTAGCAACTGGTTAGGGCGATTTTTTTAATGCGGTTGTTCCTTTCCAACAAAATAGCACCTAAATTGCTATGATAATAGGAAGGATTAAATTGCAAGCAGAGTAATATAGGACGGGGTAATTCCTTTCCAAAAGAATAGCATAAAATTAAAAATTAGGAACATAATTTGGTTTTGCATCATTTTGTGACATTGTATCGGGTGAAATAAGGCTTGTGAAAATACAAGTACCGAGTTTTAATGTTATTACTACTACTCATCTTTAAAAAAAAAATGTTGCTGCTACTCAAAAGCATGAATTTAGTACTTCAAAAAAAGAAGAAGCATGAACTTAGTTTTCTTATAAAAGCTGTTCATTTTTTGTGGAAACCAGATGGATCCGGACATCCGGTTATCAGCACTTGTGGCCGGTAAGATTTCACCTGTTATTATGTTTTTCTTTTTATAACATAGGTTAGGAAGAAAAAAGGAAGAATATTCAATCTACCAAAAACCAAAAAAAAAAAAAGTAGAATATTCAATTGGTGTAACTTTTAGGTGAAAAAGTGTTTCTTTTTTGACAGGGCTGAACCAACCTATTATTCCATCCGCCGTAAATTATTGTTTTTTTAATCATTTCACGCAAATTAAAGAATATAGTTAATGTTTTCTTAAAAGAGGAATGTAACTATTGTTGTATTTGAAAAATAAAATATGAGTTATTTTATAAAATTATCTTTCATTTATAGTATAAAATAAATAAATTAAAGGATTAAAAGAAGAGAGTGTATTAAATAGTTAAGGGTTTAATAGAAACTAGGAAAAACGATTTATTGATATTGTAAAACGACTTATAATTTGGGATAATTATTTTTCTCCAAAGCTACTTATAATTTGGGACGGAGTCAATATGTTTTATGTAAAAAAATAAAATAAAGTTAGATTCTACAAAATAATTTTTTTGTAATGATTTTAAAAATGTATTGATTTTGTACATATATTACAATTAATAAACTATTTTGTACTAAAAAAATATTATAGAATTATTTTATCATTTTAGAAAAATAAAACATAATAGCGTAAAATCGGTATTATAATACTAGTGTCACCTGTCTTTCCGCTTTTATTGGCAAGAATTGATAAATGGTAAGTAATAATTAAGTGAATGGTAAAATTAAAAGAGAAAAAGTCACGCAAAACACTATTTTTTATACAAGGTCAAACTAAAGTTTGTTTTATCAAATAGTGTTCATATTATTATGCATTTTTCGTCTTATTATTGTGGATTGTTTGTATTTTAAAAGAATTTATCTAATTTTTTTAATTGATAATTTAAATAATATTATAAAAATGATGCCAATTTCAGTGGGTTAGTTTGTCTTCTGCAAAAAAAATTATTATAAAAATGCCAAAGTAATTTAAATGAAGGATAAAAATGGAAGAAAAAAAATTCCAATCTGAAATATTATAGAAATTATTTTTTGAATCTCCTTTATATTGTGGTGTAGCCAATACTTTTTGAATTGAAAAGAAATAAGACTCTAATCAAAAGACCTTTCTTCCTTGTCAAAAAAAATAAAATAAAAATAGAGCCTTTTGTTTAGAAAGAGCAATAAAAATAATGGGAAAGAGCTATGGGATTCAAAGTATAAATTAAATAACAAGAAATAACTAAAAATATTTCTCCAGTGATTCAATCTTTTGAAAAAGGACTTACATTATTAAATATTAAAGTTTGTTTCCTCTCGAGCCTTAAAGCCTTTTTTTTTTGGTACAACCTTAAAGCCTTTTTTTTTTCAAAATGTACTACGTATTTTTTGGCCCTAAAATAAGATTTTTGGATCGTCTTATATTTGAACCGGCTGTATTTTTTATGTGGAAGGATGAAAGATGAGGCAGCTAGATTTTTTCTTACAATGCGGTTAGGCTTGTGAGTTTACGTGTTTGTTATTATTAAGAATTCGTAAAATACTACCGGTGTAATTCATTACCCACTTCGATCTCAATATCAATGACAATACTTCTTTCAAGCACTTTGATGAGATGATATCTCTTCAAACTTAACTTAAGGTTTTGGATTCAAAACCACTCCTAAGAAAACACAGTTAAATATTTTGAGAGAAAGTTTAAACACCCATTAGAATTTTATCCTTCTCACAAGATTAGTCAATGTAATTGTGTAAGTAGACATCTGATTAAAAAAAATTATCTATGCATAATAATGGTAAATGATTTTGTTCATAAAAAACTCGATAAATAGCTTCTTTTATGATTTTTTTGTGTGTAAATTAACTGCTTTTTGTAAGGGTTTGAGTACGCTTGTTTTTTTTGCTCATGAAAAAGGAACATTAAGCATTATTGTTGATAAATGCAAGCCTCATATTTGGTTAATGAAAAGTTAAAATAAAAACTAATGTTTCGTCCATAATAAATGAGAGAAAAATTGGAAATATAAAATTAATTGTGTACTGAAATGACAAAGCGACACTTAATTTGCTAAAACAAACATTAATTTGCTAAAATAAATACCCATCTGTTTCAAAATATGTCACATTTTAGCGATATATACTATTTACATAATCACAAATATCAGCATGTAAGATGTTATTTGATTTGTCTTGATAAATATTTTTAAAATATTAAATTTTTATAGTTTTTTATTACTTTAAATAATTAAAAATATTAATGATTAAGTTTTATATTAACATATGTGAAAAGTGAGATGAGAATATTAATTTGAAGGAGATGGAATATAAATTGGCTAAATTACACCATATTATAACAAATTGCTATTTTTTTTTACAACTTAGGTCTTTTAAGTTAATTAATTTTAAGTATTTATCGTACCACTTAGATCCTTTAAGTTATTTAATTGTAACTTTTAAGCCCCGAATAACTTACTTTTTTAAGATTTGAAATTCCCCAAAATATTACGGTTAAATAACTTAAAAAACCTAATTGATATGAAAAAAAACTTAAAAAACTAATTAGTTACAATTAATTAACTTACCTAAGTGGTAAAAAAAACTTAAACTAATTTGTTATAATTAAATAACATAAAAGACCTCTTGAATAATTTAGCCAATATATGTATATAACATGTCTGTTAGGGATTAAAAAGATAATCTTGATATTTAATTAAAAATTTAACGGCTACTTTTTAGAGTGTTAAGTAGCGAAACTTCTTCAATCTTGAAGTGAGATGAATATGTCTTCTATAAAACCCCAATTGATTCATTCATTCACCAAAAACTTTTCATTCACACGCTTGTTCTGACTTCTGAGTATTTTCTTGTTTCTATTTCACGCTTGTTCTTGAAACCAAAATCATGGGAAAGCCCTTACACCTAAATAATCAACCTCCTTCCTTCTGATAATACCCTCGGGATTAAGCCCAAGGAAGATGTCAGGGCACTTCTTACATGGGCCCGTGTTGCTGAGTTTCACTATCCTGACTTCGAATGTCATCTAAGAAAGGATCTGTATGTCCGGGCTACAAGGCATCTCGTCTCTCAAGGATGGGAAGTTTGTTTTCAACCTGATGAAAATAACAGACGTGGAAAAGGAAAGTGGGTCTTTATACCACCCGACGATGAAAATAAGAGGTTTGGGAAACTTCAAGATGCTTGTGGTTATGAATTACAGGAGGACCAAGATGCGGAATTAAGATGTGGCGTATGTAACATCGCAGCCATCAATTCCGAGATTAATGGGTTGCACCAAGCCTTCTGCAGCAATGCCCGCAAGAAATGCTTTTATGCTCTACAAAAGCAACTTTGCAAGAATACCATTATTGAGGATGATCAATCGTTATCATGGTCTCTCATTTGGCAGGATACAACCAAGTCCAAATTCGATCAAAAATGCGATAACAAACTGTTCATGAAAGCTTTAAAAACGTTATGTTCCGGCTTTGGTAAGGGAATTGAAAGTACAGTGGCAGCCATGATTTACAACCACGAAGGGGAATATGGAGGGTTTTACACCGGGATCATACATAAAGAGGGAAAGTGTGCCTCGGTTGCTGTTTTTAGGGCACATCCCACAAAAGGGTTTGTGGAAATCCCTATTGTTGCTACCCTAGAATCATATAGATCTCAAGGATTGTGCAAAAGATTGATGGAGTCAATCGAGGTTTGTGTAAGAGGATTGGGAATACAACATCTTATTTTGCCTTCGGTAGACACAAGGCTGGATATGTGGAGGCACTTTGGCTTTAACCCAATAGAAGAAGCTGATCTGAACCTTCTTTTCGAAGGTAACCTTGACAACATAGCAAATTTTCAGGGAACCACACTGTGTCTCAAAAAGCTGACCAATTCTGAGTATGATGATGAGCCCTAGTTGTCTAGGCTTTAGATGATGTGTCAGTCTGTTTCCTGTTTGTTATCTTTTTCTGGTAGTTAAAAGTATGTGTTTAGGTACTTGATAATGTTGTTTCTGCTATTGTGGTTTAAACTTTTGTTGAGTGTTGCATTTTATTGATGGCTATTATGGATGCTGTTGTTGTTATCTGTGGTTTGCATCGGGTTAATTAAGACTTGTGAAACTGAAAATACAAGTGCCATGTTTTAATGTTACTACTCAAACTCAAAAGCATGAACATAGTTTTCTAATTAAAGCTATTGATTTGTTGTGGATATAAGATAGATCCGGTTATCAGCACGTGTGGCCGATAAGATTTCACATCTCTGTTGCATTTTTTTGTTAAAGTTAAATCTAAAGCCAAAGCAAAAAAATTTGTGTTGTACGGAAAAGTTTGTTATCACAGTTGTATGAAATATTTGTTATCAAATCAAGGTTAAAGGAGAATTGAACCGGGAAATCGATGTAATTGGGTAAAGTTTTATATATGGTTGTTAAAGTTTAAATTCTCATTGACAGTTTTTACAATCAATCTATTTTGGTCAAAATTCTGAGTAATTTGGGTGTTAGTGTTTGAATTTTCATAGAAATTCTCATTTATCTACTAAATATCATGTATTTTTTAATAGATATGTGTCATAAAAATCTAAACTTTTTCTGGGTGTTGTGGATGTTAAATCTTATATATGCATTCATATGAATTGGATATCTAGCTATAACATTTTTTGTTTTTACACAATGGGTTAGATCAACCTTTCAAAAGAAAAGTATATTTGAAACACTGTTGAAGAACATTTCTCTCTTCAGGACATCTACTATTTGTAATAAAAAAGCTTTGATTTTATTTATATTTGAATTGAGTTATAGAGTAGGTTTATTGCTTTGTACAATGAAAATGAGACAAAATTTAATTAGGCTAATTTTAATTAAAGATATGGAAATATATTGACATTTAATTTTACTCATCTCCTACTATAATCAGAATATATATATTTTTGGTCAAGCAATAAATTATTATTGATTTAGAAGTTATTTGTTGAGATTATCCTCATTTGACATAAAATCTACTTACAGTGTAATCCAAATATTTAACGGTGTTTTTGTATTAATTTTTTTTTTAGCAAATTACAACAATTCGACCCTTAATTTAATTTGAGCTAACATTTGTCTCCTTTATTTTTTTGGTTTTTCAATTTAATCATTTATGTTATAAAATGTCAATATTGTTATCCTTTTATATTAAAAAAAATAAATCAAAAACTCAAAAAAAATTGCTTATTTTGAAAATTAAATTATCGCTATATTAATGTTGATATTTTGAAAGTAATCACGAGTTTTCAAAATTTGATTGCACTAATTTTCTTATGAATATATAAAAATTTGCTTCCACATATATAAGCACAATCCACAACGGACACAATATAAGTATTTAACGGTGTTTTGAATATAAAATAAAAATATATTTTTTAAAAACACTACAATAATGTTTATATTTTATTTTGAAAATAGTCATTAATTTTCGAAATTTTATCATATTAGTAAATAAAAATTAGCATTTGTAAATAAAAGAAACTAAAACCCGCAACGGATGTGTTGCAAAAATATAACAGATTTTTGCATATAAAAATGATGGAAGGTAGTACCAAGAAAGTCCTATACTGTCACGATTCATAGAATAATTACTCGATCAATTATTTTGATACCAAAGTTAATTACTCCAACGACTGATCAGAACATACATAAGATACAACTTGTAATCTGGTAGTGATCAATGAAGATCTTGGTGGACAAATATTACATAGTCCTATCTTTAGTACTAGTGATTAGTGTTCTCAGTCATATCGCCAATTTTCCATGCCTTGGATACATTATAGTAAACCAAAGAGTAATACCTCAACTTCGTCCTTGAATTTTTAAATATCAGTCAAATTCGTTTTTAAATTTTGCGAAATATTTATCTAGTCTCTGAATTTTACAGACGTCAATCAAAATGGTCCCTCCGTCTATAAGCTCCGTTAGCGATGATGATGTGTCTTCTTGTATGTTGTGTTGTCATGTACACGTGTCAAGAAGGCAGCCACGTGTACAAGGACTAATTTCAGTGTCATTTTTCTGTATTTCCAATTATACCCCTCTGTTAAAGATCGATCTGAGACTTATTGTCATAATATAAGGACTAATTTGATGGATATTGTTATAATTTAAGGGCTAATGTGATTGATTTTATTTCAGGTAATGGGTACAAGGAGATATGACATGAAAGAACCAGTGATTTCAAATGACAGGCATAAACAAACATCACTGAGGGTCCTACTCCACAAAATCCAACTGCTCCTGGAGTTATTAGAGTTCCAAATCCAAATTACGGGCCATCCGCTTTTACTCAACCCCAATACATGGAGTTTATCTCAACCCCAGGATTTCCAAAGCAGTGATGCTTGTTTAAATTATGCTTTTGGACTAGTTTAATTAATGCTTTTTGGACTTGTTTAATTTATGCTTTTTGGATATGTAATGACTTAAGAACATCAAATGACTTGATGGCTATGTAATATTCTTTTTTTTTGCTATGTAATGACTTATGAACATCAAATGTATGACTTATGATGGTATGCAAATGTTTGTCTTTTTACAATCAAAGTGTTTGTCTTTTACTTTTTACTTTGTTCAGCAAATGTATGCATCAAGAATCACAATGATATATATTGTGAAAATTCAAGGACTTATTTGATGGTATTTTAACTAACTTGGGGATCGATATGATGGATAGACATACAATAGAAGGACCAATTTGATGGAAAGATTTTGATAGGAGGGTTGAATTCATTCATTGACAACTTCTTTTCATTACAACATTACACAGACTTGACACAATACAATAACATTTTAAACAACTCAATCAAACAAATTACTCCTATCAATATCTTAATCAACCTAAGCTCAGTTCCTACAGAATCAACTTTATCTATTGAAGCACTCTTACATCACCATTGTACATGGAACTTGAAGATGAAGACCAACTGTTGTAGTTGTTTTTGCCCATACGCCCACCACCCATCATTTATGAACATTAAATCTTCAACAATAACCAATGATTTTTGGATTTCAAATTGAATAAAAAAAATTAGGGTTTTAAGTTTTTTGAATTGCGAAAGAACTTTGTCATCATATCATGGAAGAATTTTAGGGGATTTTGAACTCTAGGTGACAAATTATAACATTAGGGTTCGAAATTTATATATTTGGGGAAGAAAGAGTCGTTCAAGAGAGAGACGTTGGGGGAAAAAGATATGTTGGGAATTTTGCAATTTTCTAAAATCAATCAATTTGATCCTTGGTAATTTCATCATTTTCGGCCAAATTAGTCCCTGCTTGTGAGGCATCTGACGTGGTAAGCCTTGTAAGCTGTTAACGGTACACGTCACCTTCGTTAACCGGCCAACTTAATGGATGGACTGATTTGATTGACATTTTGAAAATTCAGGGACTAAATAGATATTTCACAAAATTTGAGAACGAATTTAGCTGATTTTTGAAAATTCAAGGACGGATTTGATGTATTACTGGTAAACCAAAATTCATAATACATCTAATCTAAATACCAAAATTCATAATACATCTAATCTAATACTGCATACACTAATGCATGTACTACGCACTTAACACATTCAATTGATGTGCCAGCTGTCATGGAACTCTATAATGCAAATATAAAATTGCATACAATTATTAACATTATTAATTGAGAATTGTACATACAGTGGCACTTGAGTGATTTACAATTGAAACAAGGGCATAATACAAATGATCCAACTATAAAAGAACTGTCACACTAGTTTGAGCATCGAAGCAAAATCTTCCATAGTGCTTTCTATTACTCACTTGTTTTCTTCCAATATTATTTTTGTCAAATAACAAAGTAATATTCAAGAGTTATATCATAGTGTTTTTGGTCTATTAAGGTTCAAATGGGTATAACAGAAGTATTTTCCAAATTTGTTGTTGAATTTTTACAAGCATTCAAAAACTCACCAGGAAACTCGATGCCTCATCATGATCACCTTGATCAAAAACATCAACAGAATATGCTCAAGCTCGACGAAAGGATGGTTCGAGCTCTTGTAACTGTCTTCGGAATGGAAACAAATGGAAGAATCAAGAAGGAAAATGCTAGGCAAGTGGTGGAGAAGCTTGGTTTGATCTATGGTTCTGATCAAAAGGAGAACAAAGCCTTCCAAGATGAAGATGAAGAAGAAGTGGTTGTTGAAGAGGTGCTTGGTGAATTGGAAGATATGTCAAAGAGAAGTGAGTTATTGCTTGAAGCTTTCAAAATATTTGATGAGGATGATGATGGATATATAGATGCAATGGAGTTGAAGAGAGTGCTTGATTGCTTGGGTTTGGATAAAGGTTGGGATATGAATACAATTGAAAGGATGGTTAAGGTTGTTGATTTGAACTTTGATGGAAAAGTTGATTTTGGTGAGTTTGAATTGATGATGGGATAGTACTTTACCAGTTTGTTCATTCCTTGATTTTAGGATATTGTAATAATAATTATTGATCTCTCAACTGTAAACTATATTAAATTAAGTTAAATTAAATTGGTTTGATTTATCACAGTATAATTCTATGATGAAAATGAAATCTGAAGCTTTTTTTTGCATCAATCTTGATTGCAATATTGCAGACAAATCTCATTTAGTATACATGTCATGCATTTTTTTTGTTTCAACAGTCCAGTCCCAAGGAAAAAGTCCTAGTAATATAGAGTGGTCGGGAGATGTAAAATATGATCAATAGGTATTTCAGTTAAGAATCAAATTGAGCTCCCAATCAATAAGTCCAATCACTTGGTTGTGTCATACATGATTTTTACCTTCTATAATTCACATATTTTATTTAGTTCTGTTTTACTATATAACACATAGCATAATTGAGTTTGCTGGTCATAGTTTGTTCCAGCATTTCTTGATTGGTTTGGTACAAAAACAGTAACGTATGAATATTTTCACTGACCTGGAAGCCTGTAAATGTGCAGAAGATTACTTAACCGTAAGATTATCATTTGCAATTTGCAACCAAAGGCTATATATACACATCGTTCTTGTGTGTATCTCTGATTGTCGGTGCGTATCAATTAAATCATTTTCTTTTATTTAAGAAATTACATAGATTTTATTCAACATGTATATTGTATATGCTGTATGTGTATAGAATCATAGCTTTGTTTTGGAAATTTAGCATCATATAAACGAAAATAAAACAATAAGATAACGAGGTTATTTAACAAGGAAAAGATCAGAGCAATTTGGTGAAACTTTGCCTGATGATTACTACCAGATGTTTGGCACGTGAATTCACTGAATGGGTGCAACTGGACCTAAAACAACAACAACAACAAGAACAACAATAATAATTGTAATTAAAACAGATGAATAACAAAACATTACAGAGTAGTTTCATCATGGTATTGTTGTTATCAACTCTAATTTTAAAAGGGAAATATTAGCCACACTGCCACACACAGTCTTTCAATATGGCGTTGTATTGAATGATATGACAAAGTGAGAGGTTATTTTTTCTCACAATAAATTACTATAAGAAATATACAAAATAAAATACAACATGAGAACACACTATATTGACGGGCATAATAATTAAAGAGAAACCAAAGTAACACAATAACTTAATATACTAATGAAATAAACATGACATAATATAAAATTTGATCAAGTGAAACCCTTAAGGCCAAATAGTTAAACAACTCATAGCATTGCTTAGGACTCCAAACCCAACAAGATTTAAATTGTGTTCGCCAACCGTGACACCATCATACGAGGCAGTATTTCCCTGCTGGACATTGATGGTTGGTGAAACATGTGGCATGCAGCGAATACTAGTAGTCGTGTTGAGGTGTGGCGGTGTGCTCATTTGACATTGATTATGAAGAAACTGATTGTTTAGCGATGTGATGAAAGAGCTTCTAGTGACTATATCCTCGACTAACTTCACCTAACATAACTATAACATAAGCTCTCCGTATACCTTGGCTCTCAAAGCTTCTACATCTGATTTTAGCACTTATCAGCCTCGTGAAATTGTTGACTAGTATCCGTAAACTGTTTGTATAGGGTTGCATTTTCCAGTTTCAGTTTTTCAACCTAAGAAATCAAAATTCAAATGGGAAGAAAATGATCACTACTTATGATGTTTAGCTGTTATACATCTCAAAAGATTATGCATCAATTTAAAAAACAAACAAATTTAACCAACAAAAGAAATGACTAATTTAGTCACTGAAATAGTAGGTTTCCTAGAATTTGCTCGAATTTGCACTTGGTAATAACTTTTAAAATAATATTTGAAATTAAAAATCCTGTACGAGAAATTTAGATATCAAATTGTCTAACCCACAATTTCAGAAACTAAATTAATAACTTCCAAAACATTGATTAGTTACCTGAGACTCAAGTTCAGACAAATGCGCTTGTTTTCTCCGCCTTGATCTCCTGGCTGACTTGGGATTTGAAACCTTTCTGAAACCATGTCATGAATCATTATATGATTTGAAAACCATATATTATATGAAGTGCTGTATTATAAGTGCTTTAATTTGACAGAAGTACCTTCTAAGATGTTTCATATCAAGTGGATTTGTACTTTGTTAGTGATGTTGTCGACTTCACTGTGCAAGTAAACAAACACACATGTTGCTTAAGTCATGTCATTATTAACCAGTGACATATATCGTAATCAATAAGTTACTTGATTCCCATTATATACTTAGACAAATATTTCTGTGGTATGATATGCTCGCCTAATTGGCCAATTATTTCCATAGATGCATTATCAGGCCTTTGTTGAGAACCCAAGGCAATCTTAATTTGATTAATGGATAAATCAAGGGCAACCTTAGAGGAAACTGATTCATCAGAACACAAAGCAAGCAATGCCTACAATGGGCACAACCAAGCATTAAGCAAATACAATGAGAATAACAAAAACAGTACATAATTCATATATATTCTTCTAAGCCACCAAGTGCCAATGCAACAACAGTAAATTCTGAATATGATATCCAGCATATTATTAAATATAGGCTTCCGAGTTTCTAGTTAGAATTAAATATGAAGACCAACTTATCACTATACCTTGAACAGAGTAATGTCGAGGGAAAATTTTATATCTGTGAGATGAATCGGATGCTTTCATCTTTTAGCGGCTGTAAGCATATCCATTCCATGACAGACTTGTTCTTTCTCATCTGCTGAAAAAGGTGAAATACGGTCCTCTTGAACTCCAGTCATTTTCCCCGAGCAACTCTCAGAGGGAGACGGTCTGCAACTTTTTCTTTTCCTGTAAACATATTTTGGAGCAGTTTCTTCAATGGCATTTTTTGGAACCCATGAAAAACCTCTTGGAGCCTCTTTCAACAAGTTACTTAGACTGCTCCTAAAAGACAACCTTGGTGTAGTACCTGATCTTACCTTCTGCTTTGGTTGGGATTTTGAGCCAGATTACAGATATGTGATGTTCCCTAGGAGGCAAGATGATATGTACAGCAATAGTGTTGGTTGCATATGTCTCCAGAAATAACTTTACGCAATACAAATGGTTATCTTGTAAAGAGGAAAATAACTAATATGAACATATATACAAAAGCATTCCTTCCAGACAAATTTACATCTTTCTACTTATGCAATCTACCAGTAATCTTACATATGCAACTTTCAACATATCCTATACACACCCACAACCACTCTTCATTGCCAACAAATCATCACATGATTTTGAATATATCATAAAAATTAAAGGATAAGTTATTGTACACAAACAAACAATCTCAAGATCGAGAATGAATAAAGTAGAATCTCAGATTTATTGGTGACAAGCTTAAGGCTGCTGCTATTGCACGCATTATCGTTCAAATAAATAAAAGTTGACATGTGGTGGCTGAAATCCTTGGGCACAAAGATGACAACTCCATGAACATTTGGTGCTTTGTATTTGTCTCTACGGATTTTGCACACTGAATTATCATGGTGCTTAGTACTCCTGAATTCCAGATGATATAGTTAGCAAATTGAAACTCACAATTGATGCGACTATAATTTCGAAGCGAGCATGTTGTAAGATGAGATAAAAGGCATTCTGGAACAATTGTTGGGTCCTCCCAATCTTTGTGTCCGCTATTGGTTACCGTGTCAGCCTGTGACAATAATACACATTTGATTTATTTTAAAAATACATAGAAGTAGAAGTGTGAAAAGAAAAAAGGACAATACATACCTCACTAATGATAAGAGTATGAAGTTTGGGGAAATTTGGAAGCAGTTCCATTAGCCAGTTCCACTTAAAAGAGACGTGCATAAACTTGAATGTAAGCTCAAAGTGGGTTAAATTGGGAAACATGCAGTGTAAATAAATGGGAGCAGTCTGCATGAGTTACAAAGACATAAGTAATATTGGAGCAGAATGTAACAACAACTAATTTGGTCATATAGAACATTGAGATACATATACCTCTTGTATGCGGAGATGATTCACGTTACAAAGCAAATCAAACTCAATGGAACCATTGGAAATGTTAGCTCTGACCAAGTTGGATAGGTTTAGAACCTCTCTACCTGTACGAATCACCTTACAAAGTCTGGTAACAATTACATTCTTTGCTTCCAACTCCTCTATAACGGGACAACCAGATAGAAGTTTCATGATGTACCCGTAATATGTGAAAGTGACATATTCTAAGTGAAGGACTTTTAGTAAGGGAAGATCAACGAAAGGAACTTTGTTCAATGTTACCCTCTTCAATTTGAGTTGGGTCAGGGTTTTGGTGGTTAGAATGAAAGAAGGCAGCATGGCTTCGGAGTAATGGCATCTTTCAATCTCTCCATCTGTTTGAATCACCTTATAGAAAGTCGTAACGGTTGACTGCTTTGCTTCCAACTTCTCTAGAATGGGACAGCCAGATAGAAGTTTGATGAAGTACTCAGGACATGTGAAAGTGACAAATTCTAAGTGAAGGATTTTTAGTGAGAGGAGGTCAACGAAAGGAACTTCTTTCAATGTTACCCTCTTCAATTTGAGGGATGTCAAGGTTTTGGTAGTTAGAATGAAAGAAGGCAGTGTGGTTTCGGAATAAGATCGGAGATTGATGCTTAGGTTTTCAACTCCTGAAGTAATTACAGCATAAACCAAATTGTAGAAATCGGTGTTGTAGATGAAGCGATAGCAACAATTAAGCTGGAACGAGAGGATGCGTAGACTCTTATCCCGCATGCCCATGAAGGAGTAGAAGAATTTACGAAAGGCGAAATGGTCTGTAAAGGAGTGGTCATCGAATCGGAGCATGATCTGCGAGAGGAAGAGTGGATTCCACCTCTTTGAGAGGATGGTTGTAGCCGCTGCGTCTTTCGTTGGAAGGAATGAGAGAATTTGATGAACAAGTGTGTCCGGCAGATCACTGATTCTGTCTTTCCGTCGAAACGAAATTCGCAGCCGCCGTGACATTGCGGTGGATCGAGAAGCTGATGGAGGGAGGAGAGAGAGGAAGAGATCAATCGTGTGATACTGATGATGGATATATATATATATAATATTTCACTTTAACATTTACTAAACAATCGATGTGGGACAAAAATCAATAAGCCCATAGGAAGTAACAAAAAAAACACAAAAGGTATAATTTTGAGACATGGCTCGGATAAATTGTGATTGCTCTTTGAACATGACCTTAGTCCAAGCTTCTCTCAAAGTCTTAGATTTGATTATTCTTGGTCAATAATATTAAAATGGTAAGGGTCTCTCTTTGAATATTTTTTAAAACTTCGAAAAAGAGTCATATATTTATAGACGAGATAATAAGTGTTTGCAAACGATAAAAACAAAACTTAATCGAACAATTTTCTTAGATAATTCCTAACGATAGAAAAAACTTAATTAAACAATTTTCTTAAATTATCCCTGAACAATTATCAAAGAGAAAATTCTGCAGCTTCTTGGATTAGCACTATATTTATTGATTTAAGGGGTGTTCTGTTTGTTTCAGGTATGATCATGGGGGCAGCTCTGTCAACTGTCTACAACCTTAGGCTGAGACATCCTAC
>Ga0228711_1007229_pt1 | contig 16169 bp, 8 predicted proteins | sample MedpolnodulmetaG_2_FD_177996 | JGI IMG/M metagenome (GOLD analysis project Ga0228711, IMG submission 177996) | Root nodule microbial communities from Medicago polymorpha collected in Santa Monica, California, United States - brown nodules | ecosystem: Host-associated > Plants > Roots > Nodule...
AATTATGACGCCAAAAAAAAAAAACCGAGCAAAAATTGTTGATATAAAATTTTAGGTTCTCTCTCACAAACATTGGCCGTTAATTGTAACAAAAAAATAAAATAAAAACATTAGCTGTTAATAAAAAAAACGCTCTCTGTGTTGTTATTGTTCAACTTGAGTATTTGAATCTGAATATGGCTCCAGAAATTTCGAAAACCCATGAAGCATTTCGCAGCTCCGAAGATTCAGATTCAGATTCGGAGGAGTTGGAGAGGTTAGAGTCTGATTTGAAGGAATTGTCGCACAAAATTCTTGAATTTCGATCAACTCTTCCGGATCAGCTCAAATCCACACTCCTTTCTGTTCTCCAATCTCAACGACCCTTTCTTCCCCAACTCAATTCAGGTACACTACACCCTTTTTTATATTCTAGGGTTTTCTTTTCCCTTTCACCACAAATTGAGTTTTTTCTTTCATTTTTCAATTTTTTTTTTTGGTGTGAACTAAATTGTGTATTCCATTTGAATATGTTTTTTCTGGGCTATCAAGCTGCACCAGCACATACATTTTCGACACTGATAATAATATTTGCCTGTGTTGTGTCGGTGTTGGACACCATACACCTTCAATCAGAAGTGTCGTTGCTACAAAGTTTCTCGGGTTCTATGTATATTCAATTTATGTGTTTTTTGATGGGGGTTTATGGAAAATTTAACGGGTTTGTTTGGGTGTAGTCTAGTTTTTTAAATTGCTGTTCTTTGAGATTGCTAAAATCTGGTTGTTGGTTTGTGATTGCTTCAACAAGTGACCATGCTTTATTGTAATGGTTTTAGAACATATCATTTTTAAGCCATGTTTATTTTTCTGATTGTTGTGAGTTTTGGAGGTCTATGTATTTGTTGTAATATTATCATGCATGGATTTGTTAAATTTGGTTTGGTGTTTGTGTCCATAGTTTCTTGAGTGGGTAATGCATATTCATTGCTTTCATTTGATCATTTCTACCAACGGCTTTGTGCACATTCACTTGAAAAAGTCCATAAATCTACTCTAGTATTTAGATTTTTACTCTTGTTTGAACCTTTCTTAGAACGTGATGATTCAGAATTAGCACAAAAAATGGATTGACTTTTACCATCCCATAAAAGAAGTACCTCATCAAACATCTTTGATAGCTGAAACCATGTTACTTCTGAGATCTTCCCCATCTAATATATCAATGCCATTTCATCAAATGGCCTCTGTTTTCCCTTGATGATCCTCTAAAATCCCCTACCAAAGCACCCTCTTCATTCATCCTCCAAACATCACTTGGATAATTGAAAACAGCTTGTGTGTCTCTAAGTGGATCATGAGGTATTTTATCATAGGTGTTATTTTCTGGTGAATCATAATCGACTAGAGAATTATCAGTGGTGTAATTGCACACTCATTGCTGTTTTTAAAGTGCATGAAAAGTATAACACATTTAAGTAGATTTAATTCAACTGTTCAGCATATTATTTTTATTTTGTACAGGTTTTAGGTTTTCTGCAAATCCCTAAATATTTTCATCATCTGCATGTTGGTAAAGCTAAGTTTTTTTATGTAAAGATTACAGTGGCATGTGTGACGAACTTGTTCTACACCTGCTTATTCGCAGGGGATACTATAATTTGCTTTGAACTGAACATGAAAACTTTAAGATATTGATTTAGCAATAGGTATTTGAATGACCCGTTGGTTATTATCGTTTTAATCTTCTATATGAAAAGTAAAATAAAGTTATCATTTCAAGTGTCTTTCACTTTCTTAAAAGTAACTCTGCATTTTGTTAGCGTCAGCTAGCATACGTAACTAAATATGTTATTGCCCTTTGTCTGTTCTGAAGCAATATTTCTTATCTACCTACCTTCTGCCTGACTTCAAAACTTTTCCATACAAGTTTTGAGTGATAAGGAGATACAATCTGGAAGTTTTCTCTTTTGCAAACTAAAACTAGCATCTAGGGATCCCTTGTTAATGGTGGACTGATGGTTTAAACTTCAAACTTTCTTATGGCGTCGTCCGAATTCTGATCCACATTGTTGACTCTATCTAGTTCGAATTTTTTTTTATTGTTGTTGTTGGTGTAGTGATGGTTCAAACTTGTTCGAAATTCAAAGTGCATTTTGAATATTATCCTGTAAACAAAAAAAAAAAGGTTTAGTTTTCAAAATATTTGGAGAGTTTACTGATTATATTTTGTCAGAAATTGAATGTATATATAGCCTTTCTGGTATTCCTTTCCCTCTATGGCTGTTGTATTTTTCATCTTTCCTGCTACCTTTTTTAATCCAAGTGTCTGCATTTGTTTTCTATATGCATATTGCATTCTGTTCTTTTTGCTGTGATTCACTATATCAAGATGATTTAAGTGTAGCAGAAATGATCTTGTGCCATTTGGTGGCTAAGACTTGTTCTATGCATTACACCTTTATTTAACTCTCTCAAGATGCCATATATTTAGTATTTTTTTTCCAAAATGTATTTGATATGTAGACCTTATTTACATTGTTACAGGTGCTTCAGAACAAAACATTTCTAGAGAGGGAAGTTCATCTACAGCAGAAGATCCAGAGAGTGCTGAGAAAGTAAAATTACTAAAGGAAAAGATCTCAAGCAATTGTGCTGCTATGCCAATAGTTTTGAAAAGGATGAAAGATTGCATTGCGAAAATTGAAAAGTTAGATTCATACAATGCTGCAAACATACATCAAGGCTTCAAAAGGAAGAAGACTGGATAAAGACCAAGGAACTTGCTACTGTAGAATTGTACGGCAAATCACTATTTAATGAAAGCGAAATTGTTTTGAAGAGAGAGATATGTCGCATGTTTTGTGAGGAATGTATATTTGGGATAATACAGCGTGGTTTTCAAGATGCAATGTAAAAAGTGTGTTTCATTTGGCTAAGACGTATGTTTAGTATGAACCACATGGTCCATGGTAGCTGATTAAATTTCATTGTTAACTACTATATTAGCTAGCGAAATTCCTTAACTAATATGCAACTATATAATCTGAAGTTTTGGAGAACCAAAAAAAATGCTGAAGATTTGGATTTATTACAAATTCTATAGCCCACCATTATTTTTTGACAAATTCTATAGTCAACCATTATTTATAAAGAGTGGTGGTCTATGATGGAATCGCCCTTTTTTAAAGTGTCAATGTTTGAATGAAAACTAGTTTCATATCTAAAGAATAGGAATGAGCAATTTACCTCCATTCTTTATTATGCCGAAACGTCAATGCAAGCACAATCGGAATCCTATTGTGTTGGAAATGAAAATACCTTCTCCAGTAATGAGTCATTTGATACCTAAAGAATTGTCTAGCATAATAATTAATTTGATTAAATTAAAAGGAGTATACATTATGTACTATTAAGTTAACAAAGAAACATTAAGAGAACATTGATATTGTAAAGTGACATAGTAAAATATAAATATTTTGATCATCCATCGCCTGAGAGAGGGAATTCGATAATAAATAGCATGTGTCCGATTATACATAAGTGCTTATCATAATAAGTGCTTATATTGTAAGCTGCAAATAAGTTGTTTATCCAAACAGGTCATATATCTATTATTGGGCTTATGTAAAGACACTAAGACAGTCTAGCAAGGCTCAGTTACCTTTTTTGAGATTTACTTTTCCCACCTTATGGCTTTCCTCGCGCGCCCTATTTTTTTCCAAAAATACCTCTTGTCTGGATTTAGTTTTCCGAATGACATTGTTAGGATTTTTCGGATTTTAAAATTCGGAATGCTCTTTTTCCAGAATTTTTTGATTTCAGCCTTTCAAATTCGTAAAATAAAATGCAAATAAACATAAAAAAAACAGAATTAAAAAGAACACAAAGATAAAAAGAAATTATTTTATTAATATATGAATAATTACATTAATGTTGAAGCTTTTTAAGCTTATTACATAAGAACCTAAAACTATTTCTAATCTCCCAAGAGCCTAAAACAACAGAAAAGGAAAAAGAAAAAAAAAACCACCAGAAAACCTACCTCCCCTGAAGTAAAACTCAATATAGCTTTGCCCCAAGAAGGTTGGTCAAATGGGGGGGTGGGGGTGGGTTACTGAGGTAAGGTTTGTTTCCGGGGTGAAAGAATGACCTAGGACTTGGTTTAGGTTATAAATAGGCTTGCATGTTCACCAATTTCTTCATTCTTCACTTCATATATTTTCTTTCATTTTCTTCAAATTTTTAAAGTTTTGTAGGAGTGTTTGCGGTGTCATGGTCATTGTTGACCGTTCATATGACCTTTGCAATTGCATTGTAGCTTATGCGAGGATTATATAGCGGTCAACACAGACCCTTGACATAAAAAAAAGACACTAAAATTTCATATCAACGTTGTCCGAATTTTAAAATCCGGAAATCACTAACAATCTAGTTATGAAAATGAAATCCAGATCAAGGGTGATTTTGACATTTTTTGCAGGGCGGTGAGAAGGCACAGGATGGAAAAAGTAAAACTCTTTCCCTTTTATCATCCATCGCCCGAGACTGAGACTGAGACTGAGAGAGGGAATTGGATTCTGAGTGAAAAAATCGATAAAAAGTTGAGAAGGAATCATTGCACAACAAATCAGGAAAACCTGTAGATTATTATTACTGAGTCATTGTTTAAGGAGGAATCACACTCACACAGTAATGGCTTCTTCTTCTGCTTTGACTCATTGCTATTCTTCTCCTTCTTCCACCACTGCCCTCCTCCTCCGCCGCCACCCTATCAACGTGGCTCCCACTTCTCTCCGCTTCTTCACCATTCACTCTTCTCCCTCTTCATCCCGAGTTCTCTCCATTGGTATAAAGCTCTCACCTTTACTCTACTCTTCACTTTTTAGCTTCTGGGTAATCTTATTATTTTCATTCATTTTTTTGCTAGAGTACATAACATTTTTTTTTTTACTTTATTTTTTTGTGAGTCTTAAGATTTTAAGTTTGTGTGAAGTGCTTGGTTAAAGGCCTGAAAAAGGGCATGATCTATTTAGTTACAAAATTTGAAACCCGAAAGGGAGTACTTTAAATTGGATGACTTAGGGGTTTTCTTCTTGTTATTTATTAATATATAGCTTTCTGGAGTCATAAATTATGAGTGTTTTGGGGTGTTTTCGGAACACTGCATCCACTTCAATTTGACCGCGGGTTGGTGTTAGTGTAAGAAGTCATATGTCTGAATTAACTGCTTATTAGATTTAAGATTATGATTTGTTAGGCCTTCTTATAGCATGTTTGGAACCCCATCCAAATGCCTTTCATTTGCGCATCCAGCGGAAGCTAGGAATCCTGGCTTCTTATATTCACAGAAAATATGATATTGAGACGCAAGAAATGCATGCCAAACACGAAACCAAACACACCATAAATAGATTGGAGTCAATATATTAAACTTAGTTGTGGATGAATGGGATTTGTTTCTTGAAAGGTTATTTTGTTCTATTAGCTATTAGCCTATTGTTAACTTGTTGTTGTCGCTTGTAAAGTTGATATTGTAGGTTCATAAGTCGCCCAATACAATGCTAATTTTTTTCCGGTGCCTATATGTTTATATTTATTTCCAATCATGCTCATATTGTTGTGTTTTTCCTCTGCATGCTATTGATCAGAAAAAGGTTTTGTTAACCTGTTTATATGTTTTCATATGACTTTATGCAGCTGCTAGTGCTACTGAGGCTTCTTCTGCCAAGGTGATTGATGGAAAAGCGGTGGCAAAGCAAATCAGAGATGAGATAGCAGTTGAAGTCTCCAGGATGAGAGAAGCCGCGGGTGTGATTCCAGGGTTAGCTGTTATCCTTGTCGGAGATAGAAAGGACTCTGCTACTTATGTGCGTAACAAGAAGAAGGCTTGTGAAACTGTTGGAATAAATTCTTTAGAAGTAAATTTGCCCGAGGATTCCACAGAAGAAGAAGTTCTGAACCATATTGCAGGTTACAATGATGATCCTTCGGTTCATGGCATTCTTGTTCAGCTACCTTTACCATCTGTATGCTTCTAGTTCTCTAACTTTATTTTCTTTTTAGAGCTGTTATAGTTATATATATAGGGTTTTGCTAGAAGACACCCTTTATGAAGGTGTCTTTTAGCAAGTTATCCTATAGGCATGGAATCCCTTGAGATTAGCAAAATTAATAACAACTAAACAGTATACGCAAACTATCAAAGAATAAAGGAAATTAAAATATATATAACTGTACACATTAACTTGTAAAGAATACAATCATTCAGAGTATTTGAGTAAGAAAAGGTATGCTAACGTGTGTAATTAGCCTATTTGTATATTTACGTCAAATATTCAAATTGGTCACATGATAACATTAATAACTCTATTAGAATTTGTGTTGAGTCTAACTCAACCCATAAAAAGGGCTTGTAAGGCGAGGGGTGCCTCCCACTTGTAAACACTTTTTTAGGTCATATCTCATTCAATGCGAGACTCTCAAAATTGAGTTGAGTTATTAAATTCAACCCCACAAATTTGACTTGTAAGGCAAGACATGTCTCCCACTTATAAACACTTCTTCAAGTTATTTCTCATTTGGACCTGAGTAGCCCGATAAAGGGTGGCCTAATAGATATGAATAGGCTTTGATACCATCCATATAGAATTTGGGTGGAGCTTAGCTCAACCCCACAAAACCTACTTATAAAGTGAAGGATTCTCACTTATAAACACCCTTTCATGTCATATCTCATCCAATATGAGATTCTCAACAATAACTTACTCATATATGAGATTCTCAACAATAACTTGCTCTTGTAGGCTTGTAGCTAAGTTTACTATAACCTAAACCAAAACTTCAATTCATAACCTAAATATTTTCTTGTGGAAGTTGAATTGATTTTCATTGATCTTGTGACAGCATATGAATGAACAAAATGTGTTGAATGCTGTTAGAATCGAGAAGGATGTAGATGGTTTTCATCCATTGAATATTGGTCGGCTTGCCATGCGAGGGAGAGAACCCCTGTTTGTTCCTTGTACACCAAAGGGATGCATAGAACTACTCCACAGATATGGCGTTTCTATCAAAGGAAAGAGGGCTGTTGTGATTGGCCGGAGTAATATTGTTGGAATGCCAGCTGCTCTCTTGTTGCAAGTAATATCTCATTGCACCAAACTCAAATTTTTAGTTAACAGTTCAAAACTAGTTTTGTTTGAGTATGAACATCCGTTCCTTTCCTCTTTGCTTCAAATGAATACATTTCAATTTCTTTATGTGTCTCTTATGTTACTAGAGGGAAGATGCTACTGTCAGTATTGTTCATTCCAGAACTACTAACCCTGAAGAGATCATTAGACAAGCAGATATCATCATCGCTGCTGTTGGCCAACCAAACATGGTTAAGGGAAGCTGGATAAAACCCGGTGCAGTCATTATTGATGTCGGAATCAACCCGGTAGATGTGAGTAGATTTTGTTTCATGGTCTAGTTTATAGTATGCTGCTAGGGCTCTCTCTGAGTTTGTACTGTTTCTAGGATGAATGAACAGATTTCACATTTGATGCTTAAATTTTAGGATGATGAACAAGTTTTACATTGCGCTTTCTTGTGTTTGTGACAGGATCCAAGTAGTACTCGAGGTTATAAATTGGTTGGAGATGTTTGTTATGAAGAAGCCGTAAAAGTTGCCTCTGCTATTACACCTGTTCCTGGAGGTGTTGGTCCAATGACTATTGCAATGCTTCTACAAAATACGCTCATCTCTGCAAAGAGAATCCATAGTTTTGAATAATAATCTAACAAAGTGATGTATATCATTATGAGCCATCAGTTCTTGATTAGAAGAGTCTTGGATTTTGCCTTATCTTTTGATTTTATTGTACTTTGATATAAAGTTGGAGGTGGAGGAGGAGTTTACCATTTCCATATAGGTTCATTTGTCGGAAAAAAAGTCTCCGTCCATGTCTACTTAGAGTACACAACTCAATAATGTTTACGTATAATTAGAGTACTAAAGTAGACATGTTTGTGGAAAAAGGTGTAATTTAATGAAAAATTTATAACTCACATCAATCTTATTGATCTAGTTACTTTTTGTCTCTAATATTTCTGAGTGCAAGTATATCTAGGCATAGGTCTCACTCTTTTGTTCTTCCATGCTCTTTGGTTATAAAGAAAAACATTGTTTGCTCAACCATTTGTTTAGTATTTATTTACTTCTCTCAAATTTACTTGATACACTTTCCTAGCTGTCAAGACTGTGCCAAGGAGGGAACTACAAAAGTTCAGTGTGAGGCATGACAACATTGGTTGGGCATAAACTCGTTATCCCTTGTTGTCCTTTTGCCATAATTTCTAACTGATTTTGCTTGAATCCTTTTTGACAATCATTTGGTGAAGTAATGATTTTCAATCGGCATTCCTTTCCTACATGTGTACCCTTTCAATGGCAATGCATGATGTTTGCATGATCGTCAAGTAGGCGTGTATTTGAAGGATTTGGACTCCTTGTGTTCAAGGAAACCTTCATTCATCACTCGGATCATTAGCTCAAGATTCAGAGCTAGTTTCTATCTACCCCTAAGTTGCTGCAAAAGCCTCTCATATCAGAAGCTACTTTTCAATTGCATAATTTTTACTTTAAAAGCTTATGGATTCTACTTTTTAATCGTTTTTTTTTTCTTTCCTAGGCTTCTATTTGTGATAAATCGACGTGGTGGGGGTTAATACAGAATTTCTCCAAGATGAAACGGTTTGCATGGGTTTTTTTTTTGAAGCGGATCGTGCTTGATATGGCCATCCATATTGCTTGATTGTGTATCATGGGATTATGGAATCCAAATCGATACTCGAACTACCCTATTTGATGCTGTAGATTTTATTTATAAATATAATCTTGTGCCTTCATTGTATGGATAGATGGTTAATATTTTGCATGATATGAACCAAGTAATTGTATCCCACATATTACTCCGACACTTAAACCAAATCAAGCCTTTTGAAAAGAATTCTTTTGCATGGTTTTTATCCTTTTAAACTAAATCAAACCTTTTCGAAAGTAGAGGAAACCATGAATTTGGGTAATTAACAAATTATTGAGAAACCAAATTTAATTGAATGATATGCTTCTTATTAAATCCACAATGTGAAGTACCATGATAAAATTACAATCAGAAGATATAATTATATTTGAATCATGTGGCCCTCTCCTCTGTAAATCATTGCTCCATGTTGTTTCCAGTATCAATAATGATATGCTGACTGCAGAAATCTTAATGTCCCAGGAAGAGAGATGTACACTGCTTGATAGTATCTTCAGGGCTGGTAACTGAAAAACGATCAATATTAACGCATAAGGTTCACATGGAAAACCGTTTTGAACTTGCATTTATTTGGTTTAGTTTAATTATAACAACAAAATCAAAATTTTCACCATGTAACTGAAATTCGGTCATTTCTACACAAGTACATATGATGATACAATTTAGAGCAACATACCTGTGTGCCCGATAGTCCGTTCAGATTCATAAATTTCATGGTCGTTTCCACCCTGCTCAGTGAAAATGAAAAGAAATTTTCTTTTTAGGAAATAACAGCAACACACACAAAGATGCCAAGATCTAATTTATAATTCCAATGATGGATGAATAGAAAATAACAGCAACTCCAGTTCTAAGTAGAAAGAAAATAAGTCGAGTCTCACAACTCAAAGCCACAAAGTTAAAAGTTCTTAAAAAATCAAAATCATCTGGGAATCAGTATCATCCTAATACAATAATCTAAAATGGTGGGGCAGGTGGACGCTGATCCTTCATCAATACTGCAACACAGAAAGGATTCTAAACATTTCAGTGATACTTAATGAAGCCAGTTTCCTAGGCATTCCTTGGAATTGCTATGGAAGTACTGCCTGCAACACACACGAGAGTTCCCACACATACAACAGGTGCGACAACCAGGTCAATAGGCCTTGGGGTAAGAGTTCCACACATTGGAGTGACTCATGGCTGGCCTTTGATTTGTTCCTCGGCGATTCAGGAAGATAGGAATTGAATAAAGAACCCTATTCACGCGCGCAGTCACATATAAGATGAACTGCTTGTAGAAGCTAGAAATTGAGCAGTGAAACAAAAATGATAAATCTCTTGCAAAGTGAGCGACCGTCATCAACTAACTAAAGTTTTGGAGATATTTCACCATTATATTATTAATTATCGGTAGAGTCTCCTCTAGAATGAAGGGTTCATTTTAAAAGATAATAAAGTGAAGTGATATAGCCATAACCATTGATTGATTTTAGGTAACTAACTAAATTGCCAAATACATTCTTGTTACACAAATTTCTGCCCCAATTCATAGGAATGCACAGAGGTACGAAATGTAACAAAACAGACATTGATTTCGTGGTATTTCACCATAAACTATGGACTTACCTTGTAAGTTTTGTCACCAAAAAAATGGATTTCATTGAAACCATCAAGGTATCTCAAGCAGTATGTTTTATCCCAACCTTGAGGGAAAACCTGTAGAGTACACATATATAATCAATACCTGTTGGCCTATCACTTAACCAAAAAATAAATTCACCATATCACTATGAAGATCATCACTTACATCAAAGCTTATCTGTCCTCCAATGGAAAATGTCAAGTTAAGATGAGAAAACTTCTCGCGAAGTATAGAAACCATTTTTGAGCGTATGTTCTGAACCTGAGAAATCATTGCAAAATTTCAGGATAAAATTAAACCTTTAGCATTTCAAATTAAAGAAAGAAAAAATTCTTGTATGATAAAAACTAAAACATATCATCACCTTGTCATACTTCTCAAACTCATCTCTTTCTTCTTGGCTGCAGTTTCGCCCAATCGGTGACACATTCAGCATCCCACTACGGAACTCTATAAATGTTCCCCTAAAAAATTTCTTTCATAGATTAGGATTAAGAAGCTTGATATAACAATGTGATTAACCACTGAATCTCACTAACCTCTTAATAGGGATATCCAAGTCAGCAATGTAATGAAGAGTAAAATTAATAAATTCCTGCAGAATACCCTCTGTTATTAATGATTCATCAATATTAACAACTCATCAATGTAATGATGGTCTAATGTTTTGAATAGGAATAGAAGTATAGGCTTTACCTTGAGCTTTTCGTCCCCAACGAACGTCTTCAAGCTCTGAAAAGAGGGAAATTCACAACTCATCATGGTGTATTACACAAAATGTTGAATATAGGGCGTTAACCGAATCTATTTGAATACATCCCTGGTCATGGTGGCAATTTTATTCAATTATGGATTGAGTTTGTGTGGTGTACCTGAGTTTCAATCAGCTGTCCTTGCTTATGAGCCACAAGACCATTCTCAGAAAATACGAAATCATAGTCATTGGTAACTGCAACAGGCAAATAGGGACAGGACATTCAAAACTCAAGATAATAGATCATCTAAGATTTAGGTTTTCTCAAAGATGAGGAAGAAAAAGGAAGTAGGGTATGTAAAATAGAACTGTAACAAACAATAATTATCAGCTTAGATCAGCGCACATAATTCCAACCAATTTTGGAGATTGGAATAGAACACAGAAGAAAGAGAAAAAAAGATGGAATTAATAAGTAATTAGTAATGAAAAGAAAAACTAAAATCAAAGAGATACTTATAGCTAACCTGTCTGGCCAAGTTGCTCAGATATCTTTACGAGATCAGAACCCCCAACAACTCCAACTGTTACAACCTGTGCGACGAAACAATGCAAGATTCAACAACAAAAGCAGACAACTTTAGGAACAGGCTTTTGCATGATGGAGAAAAAAGGCATCAACAAACTAAAAGCATGTAATGTAACAAAAAAAATCCCAAATCACATACCTTGCGTAGGTCTTGCATGAACTTCAACATCTCTGGAGTAACTCCCTAACAATTGAGTAGGCAACAGTAAATAGATGTGATCCAAAGCCAAACAATAAAAAATATCAAATCCACATTTTCTAGTCTCGTTCAGCAAGGAGAAATCACAACATTTAATGATGAGCGGACTGACGAGTAACGTTAGATGACTTAACAGCAATGTTGCCAATTACGGATCATGCAAAATAGCAGCTAGTTCAAATTCTGCTATGCTATAGCGTTATAGCACCACTATATCCATTATTTGGCAACCCTTTGTACTAAATAAAAGATTGTGGAACAATACTGATTTGTTAAAATTCTGCTAAGGTATAACGCTACAGCCGTCATTTGACAATACTGCTTAGCAGACAATAGATCTGATATGAATTCAGAACCATATAAAATTGCAGCATTGCTAAATTGATTACAAGAAAATAACTACAGACTAATGGAGTGTCAATATCTGTAGAAGAATGAAATACCTTCCTTGGAGCTGTAAGAGTCCCATCAACATCAAACAAAGCAATCACACCAGGATTCAGGGAAGCCATTATAACTTGTTGTTAATCAAGCACCTAAACCTGCAAAATTTTGAAGCTTTTTCATCAACCTTGAAGCAAAAATGAATTTTAGTACGAAAATGTGATTAGGAAGCAAAAGAATAGAACATCACTGTTCAAGCAACTAAGCAATGAACACTAATGGAGTGTCAAAAACAGAGTGAACAGTTCCAGTACCATAGATTACATAAGAGATCAAATTTCAAAATTTGAAGATACCCATGAGAAAAGAGATAAAAATTGGGGAAAAGGTTGAAACTTTACAAATGCAGAAGTAGAATTGAAATGTAAAAGTTACCTGGGAGGTGAAGGATGAAGAAGATGAATGTTGAATGGGGTTTATATAACAGAAATTGGATGAGATCTGATCAAAGTGAGACAAGATTCAAGTGGGACCCAACAAGCGGGAAAAAAACATGTGCCTACGTTGTCAAAAGAAAACGTGAAAGAGAATAAAGAATCAATTTTAGGATATTTAGGGAAAGTTTTCAATTTTGACAGGTTTTTTTCCATGATTGAGGTTGTTTTTCACAAAAGCTTCTAATGGAGTTAACAAGGTTTATGGATTGTATAATCCACTTGTTAAATTATTAGAGGTTAAGCTGCATCAACACACCATCATATATTTACCACAAATAATATTCAATGTTTATGTATTTTAAATCAAATGTATCAAAAATTTTACGTACATATCACTCACTTGTTTCATTCAATTCAATATAATATAAGCAATAAAAACTAAAGAGTCGTGAGAAAAAATTATTATCAAATAATTTATTTTATAGCTACAAAACTTACAACTCTATTTTAGACTGCAAAACTTTTTAGAGACACCTTAAATGTGTATGACACCTCAAAGTGGTGTCTAATTATATTTGTTTTGACACGAAAAACCTATTAAACACATTTTAAACACGCGTCAAGAGATTATATCAACATTTATGGACACTTCTTTTACCATCTTTTGAAACATTTATAACTCTAGATTGAATCTCTTACCATCTTTTGAGACAAATAGTAAAACGACATCTTTTATAATTTTTTTAGGCTCATTATCGTAGGATTAATTAGTTCTTATAAAAGGCATGACTCATTCCTTTATTTTATGATCATTTATCTAAAGATTGCATTATAAAGTGTTCATCTTAGTCTTAGTATTCTTGCGGCGAAGTCATTATCATGACATAACAATAACTTTGTTTTTAGAAGGTTAATATATTCATTTTAATTCTCAACCTTGGTTGTTTTGTTTTTTGAAGAATCTCAACCTTGGTTTTTGTCATGTTAATTATGTACATATACGCATATATGAATAAAAATATGTATGTGGTGTCTCTTGATCATGAATCATATCACAATGTCCTTACATTTTCAATATGTGACGTCTGTGCCAGAATCTATGTTTGATAGTTCTCTATTAACCTTGAAAAAAACCAATTAATAGAGAATAAATAAAATTAAAAAAAATAGAAAAGAGTTTGCTATAATTTTAGACTAGTCTAAAAATAGAGAGCGTATTTGACAAGTGATAAGGTAAGGGAAAGTAATTGTAGCATTTGGAAGGATTTTGAAAAGCCAAAAAAATGTTGCGTGCATTAAGCCAAAGGGAAGTTTGGATGAATCATGACGCTAGTAATAAGCAGTTGCATCTTAACAAGCACTTTTGGCTTTAAGTAGGAAAGCAACTTCTTAGAAACTTCACTTCATTGTCTTGCTTCACACTAAGCCTCCCCTTTTTGCCAGTTTTCTTACAATAGTGGACATTCATATTTCTCACAAATCTGTTGGAAACAAAGATTGTGTGTGTTTGATTTTACAATAAAAAATAGGCTTAATTGATATTTTCACCCCTTAAGTTTTTTTTAGTATTGTTTTGATTCTATAAGTAATAAAAAAGTTAATGTAAGTCCTTTAATTTCACCTTCATTACAACTTTTGGTCCATTCTATTAGTTTTAATAAAAAAAATGTTAACTATTATACACGTGTCATTTTTGTATCGGCTCTGAAAATTCTTATTATCTTTTTTTCTCATCTTCATTAATTAAACCCCAAAATCACAATCATCATAATTTTTCCATCATTATCTTTAAGAATCATATTGCCTAACCCAAAAACATCAACCTTATCTTCTTCCCCTTTCCCCACTCTCCAATTTTCTCTTGCACTAACAATACCACAAGCTTCTCTGTTCCAATTCTCTCTCCTCCATCAATTTTCAATCTTCTTTGTTTCTATTTCAATTTCGTTAAGATTTTAATTTCTTGAATTTTTTTAAGTGTTTTTTTACACGTATACAACAATTAACGTTTTTTATATTAAAACTAATGGAATGAACCAAAAGCCGTAACAGAATTGAAATTAAAGGACTTAAACGCACTTTTTAATACTTATGAGACCAAAACGATACTAAAAAAACTTAAGGAGCGAAAATAGCAATTAAGCCTAAAAAATAAGACTATTAAAATTGATTTGTCTTGATAGAATTTAATCTTTGATTATAGCTAGACAAAATGGATTTTGTCTTCAAATCTTAATTTTAACTAGAAGTGTGATAAGCAACAAAAAAACTAGAAGCGGAAGAAAGTAACTTTTGGATTAGATGAAAAGTTTAAGTTTTACATTAAACCTGGTACATTTAAAGTTTAGAGTAAAATGTTGAAACAAAATGTGTTTAACATTATCCTTTAAGTTTTGATGATAACAAGGTATCAAAAGTGTCAATTAGATATGCTAATATTTGTTCAAGTATGCAGGACCATAGACAAAAATTTAGTGTCTCTTAGAAGCATAGGTTCTGATAGAACAAATGAGAGTAATGGAATCAACAAGAAGGAAGCTTGAAGCAGCTGAAGAAAAGAGGTTTTGAAGACAAGTGGTCCTGAAGCTGACGTCATCAGAAACACTCTTTTCAGAAGCTGGTCACCAGAAGTTGACGTCATCAGAAGCATCTGAAGATCATCAAGAGCTGAAGATCATCTGAAGCTGGAAGACTGAAGAACTTCAAGATGTTGTTCAAATGAATATTAAATCACGCATGTCATTACAGAAGATTGGGAGAATAAAACAACGACTATTTCAAATGAATTTGAAGGCATTGGATGTTTATTCAGTTGAGAACGTTGAAAAAGGACTTTTGTACAAAGTGTACAACCACTATCTCCACTACTCTGTTTTTGTGTCTGCTAGTACAAGAACAACATATGTGCCTGCAACGGTGTTCCTCCAGACTTGGAATGGATTTGAAATTGATCATTCATAGGACAATAACCAAATCAAGGATAAGATCATTGGTGATCTGATCAAGTTTCAAACGACTCTATTTGATGTGCTGGCAATTTCCAACGTATCTTTCACACCTCTATATAAAGGAGTGAAGACCTGCTGTTTGGATACTCAAGACTCATACAACAATTTTATAAGTGCCAAAACTCTACTGAAATTGTTTCACATCAAAAGTTCACTTAAAATTTCTTATCAAAGCTCAAATCTTAGAAATTTTAGAGTCTTAAGAGTCTGTATCTGATTTGCATTGTGAACACCACTGATTGTATATCAAGTGTTCAACCTCAAACAAATTTCTGTGTAATTCTGTTTGAATAGAAGTCTCTTGCAGTTGTGCTTGAACATAGGAAGTCTCTTGATTGTGTTCTTGAGCATATGAAATCTCTTGCAGTTGTGCTTGAGTAATTTGAAGTCTCTTGCTAGTTGTAGCAGTGAGCAGTTGTAATCAGATATTACATTTTAGTGAACT
>Ga0228711_1007230_pt1 | contig 16167 bp, 9 predicted proteins | sample MedpolnodulmetaG_2_FD_177996 | JGI IMG/M metagenome (GOLD analysis project Ga0228711, IMG submission 177996) | Root nodule microbial communities from Medicago polymorpha collected in Santa Monica, California, United States - brown nodules | ecosystem: Host-associated > Plants > Roots > Nodule...
ATCATAAACTCCCAATAACTGAAATCTAATTCAGAATTCAGTTTGGGACCAGACCAAACGATATTGAAATTATTGTTTGACATATCTCTCTCAGAATATGCTCACAATAATTTTGACACAATGAGATCTCTTTAGTTTCTCACACACTCGGACTATTTTTGACGCTGACTTTGACACGGTGAGAACTATTTTGTTTCTCACACACTCAAACTATTTTTGACACTGACACTTTGCAGGACCTAACCTGCTTTGATACCAATTTGATATCAGTGGGACACAAACTCACAAAGTAATAACTAAGAGAACAATGGAGAATTTCTTTGAACACACACTAATTTTATTGCCGAAGACTTGATGATTCAATATGGTACAAGCATGTGCCTTTTATAGGCTTCTAATCTTAATGCATAAGAAAGTAAATGCAATTACTAGAATTTTCTAGCTAAGTAAATACCTAGATGGTGCTAGATTATTCCTATAGAGGCGGTTCATACTGGATTTTTCTAGTGACAGTACTAGATTATTCTAGGTGGTGCTAGTGCTTAGATATTTTTACTTCTTAATGGTTAAGCAAATACATAGGCAGTGCATCATACTTCTAAAGTCTTCTAGATTTTTCTTGATTTAATTTCTAACACTCTCTTCAATATTGCCCGTATGCCACAAAATTAAAATTACCAAAAGATGGTAAAAGTCATATTGAAAAAATTGTTTAGTCTTACAAGAAGGGGACTATTTTGGTTGTTTAATTTCTTGTGAAACTAGACTATGTTTAATTAAAAAGTGTAAAAGTTAAATGATTGGTTTAAAAGTGTGTGTGTCATAATGTCATGTATACATGGTTAAGCATGTCTTCTCCTTTCTTCACTCGGGAAAAAAAAGGCACGACAAAAGTGGCTTCACGTTGAAGTTGAACACGACAACATTGATCAGAAAACTTTTAATGATCATTTTTCTCACATATATAATTAGTTTCTTTTCAAATATTTTTTAGCACAAAAGTAAGCTACCAAATTCCTAAACAAAAAAAATTAAAAATAACACAATCAAATTTTATTATTTTTTTATTTTTTTATTTGGTTACTAATTAGTTAATTTCTTTTTTACTATTTTCATGTCTGATTTTCATTACCTTACTATTAATTTTTAGTATACTATATATTATATAGATGTTGATGTTAATAACTTAATATAAATATGTTATTAGTTATTACACTTTAGAAAAAACTAATTGCAACCGATAAAACCAAATCACATTATTTGGAAGAAACCATCCAAACTAATTAAATTGCATTTTATTTTAATCTATCAAATCATTCTTTTACTCTATTTTTGGAGGAAAATAATTCTTTTACTTGAAAGCCAATAAAAAAATATTTCAGTCCAGTGGGTGAGAGTAGACTCGCTTAATTCAATTCGAGTAATGCTAACAACACTTTCTTTTGAACATTTTCTTTAATACTCACTCTTTTATTGGTTTAAATTATTTTGACTCTATCTTTTAAAAATTGAACTCACACAAAGTGTTGAGACATACATTGATTTCATCCAATAAACAAGTGATACTAGATAAAATGTTGAAAAGTGAATGTTGCTGACATTCCACAATTCATCATGTGGGAACAAAGTTCAAATTCAGAGATTGAAAGAGGTAGTTACAACTCACATATAGTCTACGTCAATGGTTCGAATAAAATTGCCTCCATCAGAAAGAAAAACCAAAAGAAAAAAATGGAAAACACTTTGGTGACTAATGTGCAAAATAGTGATAGAATAGAACATGCATGGCACCCACCATTCACATGTTTTATCCCTACACATACATGGCATGGCAATAGAGATATTAAAAGCGACCCACAAGACAGCCTTTACATGCACACACGCAAAGATAAAAAGGCAACGATCATGGCAATCAAAAAGCCCCTCTCACTCTCTTCACTTTCACAAACTAAAGCAACGAACGAGAGCAACTCTCATTACAACAAAGGCATTATCATAACAATAACATCTTTTCTAACTTTCTTACCTTTCTCCTATAGCCAGCAATGAGAGTTCCTCCTCCCGCGGTTTCCTCATCATCATCACCACAACCAAAACTCACCACCACTCAAAATATCATCGTTAACGTTCCAACTCCCAATCCGACACCAACACCAACAACCACCACCTTGTGCTACGAACCGAGGTCCGTTCTCGAGCTTTGTCGTAGCCCTAGCCCAGAAAAGAAACCATCTCAACAAGAACAAGAACATAATCCAGAAGTGGAACAAGAGGATCATGCTTCCTTGCCAAATTTGGATTGGTGGGATTCCATCATGAAAGATTTAGGTTTACAAGACGACTCTTCAACTCCCATAATACCCCTATTGAAAAACACCAATAATACCTCAGAAATTTACCCTAACCCTTCTCAAGACCAATTTGATCAAACTCAAGACTTCACTTCTCTCTCAGATATTTACTCTAATAACCAAAACCTGGCTTATAATTACCCTAACACAAACACTAATCTGGATCATTTAGTTAATGACTTCAATAACAATCAACCAAACAACAACACCAATAGCAACTGGGATTTCATTGAAGAGCTTATTCGTGCTGCTGATTGTTTCGATAACAACCATCTTCAACTAGCTCAAGCAATATTAGAGCGGCTCAATCAACGGCTACGATCTCCAACCGGTAAACCGTTACACCGAGCCGCGTTTCATTTCAAAGACGCACTTCAATCTCTTCTCTCCGGTTCAAACCGGACTAATCCACCGCGTCTTTCTTCCATGGTGGAGATTGTTCAAACCATAAGAACCTTCAAGGCATTTTCTGGAATTTCACCTATTCCAATGTTTTCAATTTTCACAACGAACCAAGCTTTACTTGAAGCGTTGCATGGATCGTTATACATGCATGTTGTTGATTTTGAAATTGGTCTTGGAATTCAATACGCTTCACTTATGAAAGAGATTGCTGAAAAAGCTGTCAACGGTTCGCCGTTGCTTCGTATCACCGCCGTCGTGCCGGAGGAGTACGCCGTTGAAAGCAGGTTGATTCGTGAGAATCTGAATCAGTTCGCGCATGATCTTGGAATTCGCGTGCAGGTTGATTTTGTTCCGTTAAGAACTTTTGAAACTGTGTCGTTTAAGGCGGTTAGATTCGTCGACGGTGAGAAGACTGCGATTCTGTTAACGCCGGCGATATTCTGTCGACTTGGTTCCGACGGTACTGCGGCGTTTCTTTCGGATGTGAGGAGGATAACTCCTGGTGTGGTGGTTTTTGTCGACGGTGAAGGATGGACGGAGGCTGCAGCGGCAGCGTCGTTTCGTCGTGGTGTTGTGAATAGTTTGGAGTTTTACTCGATGATGCTGGAGTCATTGGATGCGTCGGTGGCGGCGGGAGGAGGAGGAGAGTGGGCGAGGAGGATCGAGATGCTTTTGCTCCGGCCGAAGATAATAGCGGCGGTGGAAGCTGCCGGAAGAAGAACGACGCCGTGGAGAGAGGCGTTTTACGGCGCCGGAATGAGGCCGGTGCAGTTGAGTCAGTTCGCGGATTTTCAAGCGGAGTGTTTGCTTGCGAAGGTGCAAATCAGAGGCTTCCACGTGGCGAAACGACAAGCTGAGTTGGTGCTTTTCTGGCATGAGAGGGCCATGGTTGCCACGTCAGCTTGGCGGTGTTAGAAGAAGAAGAAGAAGCAGCAGCATGTAGAAATCAAAAAACAAAGAAAATATAAGGTGTGAAGTATTATCAATTTATCATGAAGCTCACATTAGCAAGAATGTACTTTTAATTTAACTTTAATTTAGTTTTTTTTAATTATGTAAAACTAAAAATATTAAAAGGAAAAAAAAGAAGCTGGGAAATAAGAAATACAAAAGCTTGTATTTTTTTTCCAGATCATTTTGTTTTTGTGTAATATAGGTGATAAATTAGGGGGAGGGGTGTGTCTATCTAATTTGTTAGAGAAGAAAAGGGAGCTATGTAAGGTGTATTTTGCTGTAAAAGTGAGAGATTAAATAGCTCAATATCTTGTAATCTAATTGATCCCGTTAGTATCTTGAAGTTCATTGTTTGGGAAAATAAATGGTTCTATGACTTGTCTATATGGTTCCTTCAAAAAAAAAAACTTGTCTATATGGTGTTTCTTTATATAAAAGTAAAAGGTTACAATTTAAAATCATATGTTGTATGGCAAGTGGTTCGACTTTGAGGATATTTTACGTGAAATTCTAAATTTAAATCGGAGTCATCGTATTTTTCCTTTTCGTACGTGTTTATTCGAGTATGTGTTTACAACCTAGGCCGTTAACAAAATAAAATTAAAAATTAAAACCATAGTTATATATTTATTTTATTTTATTCCAAAAGTTATGTAGACATATTCAGAATGGAATGTCAGTTTATTCAGTTCTTAATCCACTTGGCTAATCATGTTTTCTCCTAATCCATATGGTTTCTCAATTTTGATACTTGTATGCAATATGCTCTGAAATCCAACTGCCAGGGTAGTTAGTTATACATGACATGATCAAATGAAGATCTATATATTTCTAATTTCTGAAGAAGAACATTCCTTGGTCCATCAGGTGTTTGTTTACTCAGGCATCTGCAGAATTGAAAAGAAAAAGAAACACTGGCAACATTTGTGGTAGTAGCTTGGTAGTTCTATGTTTTCTGATTACGTAAGAACATCAGTTTCAGAATTATTTACTACTATAGTACAGCACAAGTGAAAGATAATTGGATCACTTCATTATTTGGTCACTCCTTAACCGATGTGTATGCATAAGCATATATTAAAAAACATCAAGCTTTTAAATGGATCTCAGTTACAAATGGTGTAAATTTTTGCTATTTGAATGAATGAAATATTTTATCTTTGAAAAAATATGACATCTGAACGTGTAAAAGGATGTAAAAAGAAAGAAAAAAGATTGCCTAAATTAATTTGAAAAGCTGCATCGTCACAAAACTAAGGAAACTAAATACCCACCACCAACTTCTCAAATATCCATGAACAAATGTGAAATTTAAATCTGACTTCATAAAAACTCAGGGTATACCCTACTTGATCAACAAATAGAATGAAAAAATGATTCCACAATCTACACAAAGGATATGTTTGAATTGGTAATATATGATAGAATGAAATGGAATGAAATAATAGTGTTATCCTATTTTATTCCATTCCACCCTATACAATCAATCCAAACATGCCTAAGGTAAGGAAAATCGAAAAAATTGGAAAGTTGAAGCTAGATTCTCAACATCATTTGCAAAACTAAATAGAAGTGCTTCAGTGGCCTACATATTCTATTCTCCAGCATAGGTACAAATTATAACAAATTAAGTGTAAATTATAAGGGCAATTACAGTTGAAGATTAATGGTATAAAATTAGTAAAACAATGTAAAAAAAAAAACATTATATCCTATTCTCAATTAAAAGACCAGTCCACTGATTTGAAAAGTCCAGCTGCAGAACTGTCTTAATCAAAGAGTCAATCAATTTTCGCTATTGCCACCAAAGCCGACACCGAGGAACTGTTCTTTGTTTCATTCAAGGTTAGCAACTACTTCAGGCCCACACAACCGTTCCAACTCTTCCTGTTTACAACAATTTTTGTTTTCAGATAATTAAATTTAAGGCTGTGAGTTGTAAGATATATGACAACCAGCTATATAGTCCCGAGCCACCGACAGTTCAAATTGAATGTGTTCGGTGCCTAACACACACCGGCACATGCGGTGAGTGGTGATGTTCAACTATTTCGTTTTATCAAATTATTACCAGTGACAACGTGTGAGTGTCATGTCCGTGTCGGTGCTTTGCAGACAACCAGTAAATTTAGGGCAGAATGGTAAGAGAAACATACCTTAATAGAATCGTTTTCAGATGTAAGCTTCTCACACTCTTCAGAAAGTTTCTGAAGCTCTTCTCTGAGAGTTCGATTCTCACCTCCCAGCGCCTCCACCCTCTTTTGTAGCTCTTCACACTCAGCCTAGTTGGTACAAGAAATGCAAAACACATTACTTTTTACTGAAGTAAAATGGTAGTATGAATGGACAAAATGCAACCTTTGTCATCCAAGTCATGTTGGCTACATAGTTTAGTTATCAAATGACCTCAGATTTATAAATAAATTTTGTCTAATCACAAACCATTTAAATCTAAAGCCTTATTTAAAAGTTTGACCTAGTTTCCTGTTGGACAACTACAGGGTAACTGGTTGCGATTTGATCAACACAGATCCTCTATAGGCTATTGGCATCTAACTAGTCCAACCAAACCTCAGTTGTTGGATCAATGTTGCAGTTTGATACAACAACTGGGATTTTCCTGGTCTAGTTGGACGGCTATAAAGGATCTGGGTTGCTATCTGACCTACTCTCCATATTAGGTCTTTTATATATCTTTTTTACACATTCCTAAACAAAATATAAAAATATATTTGAATTAAATAACTCATACTTGGCGAAAGTAGTTAGTGGACCACTAAAAGGCTCAGTGTCCTGTTCAAGTGAGCACCAAGTATGAATCCGAAACTTACCTGCTTGCGTAGTCTTGACCTCCTAGCTGACTCTCGATTAGACTGTTTCCTCTTCTGTCTTTTCAACTCACGATCATCCTATCAAGATCAGACACATTAGGAGGTTGAAGGGAGTAATGCAATGGTAATGAAAAGTAAACGATATCAACAAAAAAAAATTATTTTTTCGGATCAATTGTCATATAAGCACAAAGATGGAAAATATTGACCGCCAAAAGCAATATGAGAGCAGAACATTTTTTACAAAAACAACTATGTGACCCATACTTGTTGCATCCATTGTTCGCCAAGTGCACCAGCTCCAGGGACACCAGGTTGATTGTGTCTCATTTTGGCGGCTTCAGCACCAGCAGAAGATGCATTCCATAAGTCCATTCCAATATTAAGATTCGTTGCAGGCATCGAGACAACTGGATTTCCAGGAACAGATGATTGAGAAATGGGTCCAGTAGTATTGTTCTGCGCGTTGGCTCCTGAAGTTCATGGAAACACTAACCTATTTCAGCAACAGCGGGAAAAAAAAAAAGATACTTATGATTGCAGGTGAGGTGATACATACCATCAACAAGCATGAGGTCAAAGCTTCCCTTCTTGTTTCTAGCTGATTCCTACCAAGATAGAAGTCATTAGACCAAAAATACATACAGAAAACTGGTCAATATGTTTGTAAATTAATTAATACAATTTAGACTTGTGAAAAAAAAGACAGACTCATATTGAAGGTGTGTCCGGTGTATGACAAGTGTCGCCGACACGACACTGAAAAATGCATTTACATTCAATTACACAATTTTTTTCTCAAACTATTACCGGCGTGGATGTGGATGTGTCTGTGTTTCAGGTTGTTATTACTAAAAGCAAATGAGAGCACATGTAACGATGGTAATCTGTCATATACCTGTTGGTTTTCATCGCTAGCATTAGATGAACCCTCTGAACCACTGTCACCACTGTTTAAGGATATAAAATTCATATTAAGAATGAAAATTGAAGAGGAAAAATCTCAAAACGATCTCAAATAAACAAGAGGTTTGCCAAACCTATGTGAAAAGCCATCATTGCCTGAACCTGATCCTGCCTTTCCACTCTCTCCTGCTTTGGCACTTGTATTTGCAGAAGTGCCCTTCGGTTTTTTAGATGAATCCTTATCCTTTACATCAGGTCCCTTCCCTTCAAACTCTGTAGTTTGGTGCATAGCACTTGGAGTCTAGCAAAATGATAAAACTAAGGAAACTAAACGAACACAAGAAAACAAGTATAACGAATTATATGCCAAATATTGATAAAAATGGCAAAAAAGTTGCCTGGAAAAATGTTAATTAGCAGATGAAAAAATCATATTTTTCTGCTGAGACATAGACGCGGTGTACCTATTAGAGAATGAAAAAAATGACTAACCACTACCATGCTAGGATGAGCATAGATATTCCCAGGAGGGTACATTGCAGGATACGGAACTGGAGTCCCGTATGGCGCCATCATAGGATGCTGAAAAAATCAACAAAATTGTGCATGAGAAGATTATCAGACATAGAGTATAATAATTGCATACATCTCAAATGATGGACACCATTTACCTGGCCTCCCCACATATAAGGATGCGGGGTTGGTGAAGCAACAGTTGAGGCATAATAGGGAGGCGGAGCGGCTCCAGGATTATAGTAGGCCTAAATAAGAAGCTAATCATCAGTTACATAATAGGGACTGTTTGGATTGACTTATTTGAGCTTAACTACAGACATAAGCCCTTGTGTGACCGTTTGAGAGAGGTTATAGAAGCAGTAAGCCATGTTCAGCTTATTTTTATAAGCTCTCCGGAATAGCTTATAAAAATAGCTTATAGTTTATATGAAAACAGTTCGACTTTATTTTATCTTTCATTATAGAAATAGCTTATTCATAGACACTTGTATGATAAGTGCTTGTGCTAGAAACACTAATTATGCTGTTTATCCAAACAGGATTATAATTTGTCTGCAGAAGTGCTTAGAAGTCAAAGTGTGATGAAAAAAAATCTATCATATGTTCCATTACCTGCATGGAGGTTGACCAATCTGGATATGATGGTTGTACTGTTGGTGTTGGTACTTCCTGTTAGTGCAAGCCGAAATGATAAGGAAACATATACGAGGGAGAACAAGTAGAAGAAAATCGTATACGAAGTTAGGCAAGAACCTGAGTTGATGAAGATGTTTTAGAAGGTTTAGTTGTGCTATCCTCCTTAGTCCCCATAAAAATCAGCTTAGAAACACTGCCCTTTCGGTGCACCAAACAAAAAGACCGATGATCAAGTATTGATATCTGAGGAGGTCGTCTTAAGATCAACTTGAACAGCTACTCAGTGTAACAAATCACATACGGAATACTGAAATGCAAATTACATGTCATTATAAACACTCATCAAATAGCAGAAACTATCAAATCTAAAGCAAAATTATAAACTAAATGGTTCTTAGATACATGATCTTTTAACTACAAACTTTGTAGAGGAAGCACAATTCAAGAAACAAATCTTACTAATTTTGATTATAGTCCAAAAACGACTTCAAATACCCAGTCGTTAACGTATAATTGTACTTTTATCTAATTGACGAGAGACAGTGTGCTCAACCATAAGATATATCCTCCTATACAATACAAAGGATGATTTCCATTCATCTCCCACTAAAGGAAGACAAATAACAATATTCAAATTTGTCAGAGTTACAAATGTCAATAAGCATTCTTATCTTATGCATTGCATGCAGCAATGGATGTTTATTTTAACATAAACTCAAACGTGCAATTTCAGTTATGAGAATCTAGAATTTTAATATACCATTTTTTTATGAGTTAAGTATAACATTATTATTGTACCAAAAAAAAAAGAGTATAACATTATTAATTGTTTATTGTGTTTTGGGTCAACCTGGGGTTTGACCTGGTGGTGTGGGCTTGAGACCTCAAAGTGTGCTCCTCTCTAGGTCTTAGGTTCAAATACCCTTGTGCTAACAATTTCAGTGTTGGGCCAGTCCACACACGGACTTGCTCTAGCTTCAATTGGGTCCGCCGCTAGTGGACGATGAGATTGGTCCCCAAATTAGTTTCCAAAAGAAAAATAATTGTTTTGGGTCAATTTTAATATAACCTATACAATTATAATTCTTTTTTTTTTGGTATTCTATACCATGCCATCAACTACTAAATTGTCATCATACTAATATCCTAACTCTTTGAAAGTACAGATAGAAAATATAGGAAGATTTTCTTCTCACGAATATAATTAAATAATTGTATCTGTCCCCTTATTTTTCTCTTCTATACACCTTCAAAGCAATTTTTTTTCCTTTGCGTGTAAGTTATTATATTATCCACAGAAGATGCTAGCTTTCTATTGTACTATTTGTTATCTTCTTTCCTCTTTTAGATCAGTGAACCAAACCAAACCAAACCAAAACCTACTTCAACCAAATACCATATCAAAATCATGGTAAAATAGAACCTAAGCAAGTATAATTAAGCACTAGCAATTCCTCCTCCACTTAATTTTCTTTTTTAATTAAGAGAATGCCACAACAACACACCCAAAAGCCATAATAACAAACTTAAATAAACTCAAAATTCTGTATTAATTTTATAATTCATTTAACCATTATTTACCTTTTCAAGCTACCCTTTTGTGTATTATCAAATAAAGAAATTTACAAAGCAAATAAAGAAAATTGACTAAGTAACCCAAATATACCAAGATATGAAAAAAGAAAAATAAAAAATGAAGCATTGGTGTATACTAAAAAGGTATATGTAAAAAGAGAAATACTAATTAAGCATATGATAAGGTCCAAAAATGGATCTTGCAGAAATTGGTATTAAGAGAAGAGAGAAAATAGGGACTGACCTGTTTTCATGGCGTTAAGAAAAAAGGATGAGGTGGAAGTCCAAGTGGGATGAGACAAACAAAGTCTAAAACACAACACTCTTTCTTAGCTTTGGTTTTGGTTTGTTCTACTTATGTTGTTTTCTAGTGTTATAGTAGCTACCTAAATTCAAACCAAACACTTCTTGTTTCTGTGTTTAAGGTAAAAATAAAATAAGGTAATAAATACTAAATAGTAAATGTTTGTTTTTATTTTTCCACAACCCTTCGTGGATTTTGTGTTGTGTTGAGTATTTATTTATGTGGTTGAAATGTGAAGTTTTGAAAGCAAATATAGGAGTGAGAGTGAAGGAAAGAAAAAGTGGGAGGGTAGAGAGAGAGAGAGAAAGAGAAGGAGTGTGAGTTGGATTGGGTTTAGGGATTGTGGGGTGACACGTGCGAAGAAGAGGGTTACAGCTGTGGGCTGTCCATGTCTCACTGGATTAGGTTTGGGACAATTTATGTTACAAGATGACTCATCTGACAACTATGTGCCTTTCTGGATAACCTTTTTTAATATTATTTTTTTCATACCAAAATTTTATATTTTTATTTAATAAAGTTAATATTTTTTAATAGAAGAAATAACAAATAACTATTTAAACTCACTCATACATTTAAGTTGAACAGACACAGTTCAAACACTGATCACGATGTCCGATCTTACAATCTTAGTATTCGAGTAAATAGGCAGTCACCCCCTCTCTGAAATTGTAAGTTTCGTCAATTACCCTCTGACGTTGACAAAACCTCAATTATCCCCATGAAATTGCACAACGTTAATCAGTTTACTCCCTCCGTCAAATTCTTCTGTTAGTCAACATCACATTTTACAAATATCCCTCCTGAAGTTTTGCATTCTGTGCAAAATGCCCCCAAACCTAATTTTATATTTTTTTTCTTATACTTGACTCAAAAGATATTAAAGACAAACAATTAACGGTTGGTGGGATTTAGTATGGAAAAGGTTAGTTGTTTTCCATCATAGAAAAGTTGATTTTTAACCATCAGAACATATGATGAGCATAGCTTTATGATAGGCGGCCCACACTAGATTTTTTATGCAATTCATATTCATCTTGTTCACATACCCCAAAAGGGAAAAAAATTCAGTACCATGTTTCATTTCATTATCATTGTTTTTTCTTCTCCAAGTGTTCTAGTAACCCACCTTTGCCATTTTCATAGGGCATCTTCCTTCTTGTTTCTTCAATCAGTAAACCCACCAAAATCTTATTTTATTTCCTTTCCATTTATTAATTCATAATTATTTTATTTCCTTGTTCCATTCATTAATTCATAATTATGTTGGATGAATATAAAGAAAAAAATCTTGGCAATAATAACTTCCACTTTAAATCTCAGAGATAATTGACACTCATGTTTACAATTTGCTTCCTAAAAATTTAAAGAGTTTCCTCCAATTACAATTTTCTATGTAGCAGAATGATGGCATGAGTAGAAATATGGGTGACTTAATATGTTTATTTAAGAAAGGTTGTGGTAATTATTGTTACGTGATTTATCAGATCTGAAAATTTTCTACTTGTGGATTTCTAGATCTGAGCTTGTAGAAAGAAAAATTGGTGAAGATGAAGATTTCTTTGAAGAACACATGAAGATAAATATTTAACTTTTAATTAAAAAAGTATCTGAGCTAACATGTTCATATGAGTTTCAATGAATGAGTTCTTATATTTTAAACTGGTTTTATACCATATTGGTTTGAAAGAGGTAAAGTGTTTGAAGGATTGAGGTTTTTGAGGTCACTGGTCACATATTGAGAAGTGGGTTTAATTTTGGTAGTGACATGAAATAGAGGGAATAAAAGATAGTGTAAAATTAATCTAGTGTTGGAAGGAGTATGATAAGAGTGCGTTCTTTATTTAATCTAATGAGTAAAACTTACTTTCCCATGGTTGGAAACAACTCCCCTTTCCCATGCTAAATTCCACTGGACTATTTGGTTGTCCCTTATATTATGTTTGAAACTGAATAGTTGTTTCTTATGCACCTATGCTTTTCTGTTTCATTCCTATGCTTCAATATTGTCATGATCTATTTAATAGGCTCAACTTCAGAACCAAGAAAACTCCCAAAACCCAACAATATGTGAAATGAGTTTCTAATTTTGCTGACAAACTAATGCATCTCCAATTCCAATCCAAAGCTAAAGCAAGATTTAGGGGACTATTGTTTAATCTATGAGGTGTGTTTATTTACTATTCGTTTAATTTTTTCATATCCTCTGTGATTTCAAAATAGTGGATGATGCCACATGGTAATGAATTATATTGTTGAATGATAATAGTGTATATTGTCACTTGATATAATTTTCATAATCAGATAAGTATTGCAAACTAAAACCTTTAGAAACAATGTCATCTATAATCATTGGTTAAAAAAAATGTCATCTAATCTATTTATAAAACAAAGCACATCAATTTAAATATGTAACTAAGTTGAAAAATATTATAATTATACATTTTTTTACAAGGATATCAACCACTATGTTAATTGTTTACCTTTAATATATTTTGAGTCAAGTATAAGAAAATAAAATAAAATATTCAAGTTCGGGGGACATTTTGTACGTAAGTGCAAAACTTCATGAGATGTATTTGCAAAAGTGATGTTGACTAACAGGAGAATTTGACGGAAGAGATAAATAGATTAACGTTGTGAAATTTTAGAGAGGTAATTGAAGTTTTGTTAACGTTAAGAAGATAATTGACAAAACTTACAATTTCATAAAAAAATTGTCTTTTTACTCCTAACTATTCTTATTAATTGTGTTAAGACGTGTAGAATGAACTATGATACGTGGATTGAAAAAATTAACTACTACGTAGTACTTCTTTGGACTACATGTATTTTTTGTCTAAAAATAAAAAAAAGTTATTTAAGCCTAAAAAGTTACTAAAGCCGGTTTTAGTTATGAAAATCAAAATCATAAATAAAATAAAAATGACTAAAAGTGTCCTTCTAAAGATAAGGATGATAATGGGTACTCTTTAGACATGGTGTTAAAGTGTTCATTCTCGTATTTGCGTTTGTAAAAATGTTCATACCCGAGTCCGTATACTCATGGGCAACAACTTTAGTGTTTATACCCGTATCTATTACACGCACTTTAACTATTAAAAAACAGTAAAAAAACATCACAATTGAAATAAAACTATGATCTAAACTTTTTCAAATCAACTCATAAAATAGTACGAATCGTATTATTTAGCCTAAATGGCTTAATAACAGTTTTCGCCCCCTAACTTTCACGAAGTTACGATTTTGGTCCCCTAAGAAAAAAATTACAAAACCGCCGCATAAGTTTTGCAACTGTAGTAGTTTTGGCCCCCCAAGGCAAAAATAAAAATAAAAATAATAACACGTGACACCTCAATTAGGGTGCCACGTCAGCGTAGACCGAGTCAAAATTTGCCTTGGGGAGCAAAATTGTCATATGTGCAAAACTTAGGGGGCGGTTTTGTAGTTTTTTCTTCTTAGAGGGCCAAAATTACAACTTTGAAAAAGTTAGGGGGCTAAAACTGCTATTAAGCCTATATAAATATGTATATGCAGATTGCAGAGTTGGGCAATATAGTGTCCTTACCCATGCTTATAACCCATTTAAGTTTACGGGTAATTATCCGGATCCAAGTCCAAACTCATAAAAATTGGATTTTACCATATCCAATGAGGGTATTTTTTTGCAGGTACTCGTCGAGTTTGTGTCTAATTATCATCCATACTCTAAGAAAATGACTAAAGTTCAACATTAGGAGACTAAATTCGTAAATTAAGATAAATTAGAAGATTAAGATTGTATTAAAACCAACAATTTAGTGTTATCTTTTTGTGCTTGTTTTGTTTCATAACAAAGAAAGTCAAAAAGTGATATCATGTATATAAAATTAATTTGGGTTAAGTAAGTTTTTCATCCTTATAAATGTAGTAAATTTTGATTTTAGTCTCTAAAAAATAAAATGAGATGTTTTTATCATCACAAATTTTTTGTTTTAGTTTTGGTCCATAATGAATATAATTTTGATATCTTTTTGACATTTTGTAAACATAATATCAACAGAGAAAGGTTGAACATAATAAATGGACATAACATGGATACATCTTAATCATAAAAGAGTTATGATCTTGACATTCATATGAATATAAGTTGGTCATTAAGGACAAAAAATAAAATAAATTTTTTTGTGAGGATGAAAACATTATATTTTATTTTTTAAGGATTAAAATTAAAATTCACTATAATTATAAAGACGAGAATAACAATTCAATTTTTTTAGGCACAATTTAGGGTCCGTTTACTTTGTAAAAATAGTTTTTATTTTATTTTCAAAGACGTATTAATTTGAGTTGTTACTGAGGAGAGTAAGCGACTTTCGATATGAATGATGTGTTTTTGCGAACAATGAAGATTTCAAAAATTATTTTCATTATTTTTGAAAATGCATCATTTTTAACTAACATTTTATCTCCTCTTCAAAAGTCTCTCATCAAATGAACACATATTTTAGAAAATGGAAACAAGTATAAACAAAACCTCATTCTGTTGTTTATCAAGAATTACAAATTTTGACTTTTTTTTTTTTACAAAAATAAACGATATTCATTCATTTAAATTGATAGAGTATATCGATATAATGGAAATTCGATAAAAACAAAAAGGATGAATCTGTGTACAAACTCACAACATCCATGTTAACAGGATAAAACGGAAAATACTAAAGCCTACACATATGACTATATTTAAGTTTCCAGAATACCCACATCTCCGGATCTGCAACGCTGACGACTCCAAAGTCATTGATTTGATCTGCACTGTATCGAACGTGATTTGACAATCTGAATCGAACAAATACTTGAAAGAAATAAGAAAGACAAACAACGTCGCACAAAGACGACGAACAAAACAATGTCGCACTAAGGCGACGAAATCACAAAAGAAAAAACTAAATAGATGTGAAAATCACTTATTTTAATAGAAGAGAAATAGAAAAACGAGTTAGAGAGGTGATTTTGGGTCGAAAATTGATCATAAATCATCCCTCTTTGGTGGATGAAGGAGAAAAAACTAGGGTTTTGGTGACGGCTCACAAGAGAGAAGAGAAGAGATTCCTTCTCCCTTTTATTTACAAATTTTGACTTATCATTCTTCAGGAGTTCTTCCTTCCTTGAAATTAAGTATATGATTCATATATCATCATCAACGTACGAGAATATCCAAAATGCATTTTCGAATAAAAAATTGTTTGTGGAATTATTATAAGTTTGATTGAAGTATTCTCTTGTATAAAATCAGAAAATAATCCTTCGAGATAAAGATTTATTTAAGGAGATAATTTTTAGCTAGATATTTCTATACACACAAACTGTAATAAGAAAGTATACCGCATACACGCCAAAAAATTAATAGTACACCCCTCTAATTCGTTTTTTTTATTTCCCTTCTATTAAAATAAATGATTTTCATATCTATTTAGATTTTTTTTGTGTGATTTCGTCGTCTTAGTGAGACATTGTTTTGTTCGTCGTCTTTGTGCGATGTTGTTTGTCTTTCTTATTTCTTTCAGGTATTTGTTCGATTCAAATTGTCAGATCAAAAATATGGCCTCATTCCATCGTCTATAAAGAATGGTTGGTATTATAATTAGTTTTTTTCCCTTTCTTTTGGTTTGATTTCTTTGATCAATTTAATGTTTAGTCATGCATTCTT
>Ga0228711_1007232_pt1 | contig 16167 bp, 10 predicted proteins | sample MedpolnodulmetaG_2_FD_177996 | JGI IMG/M metagenome (GOLD analysis project Ga0228711, IMG submission 177996) | Root nodule microbial communities from Medicago polymorpha collected in Santa Monica, California, United States - brown nodules | ecosystem: Host-associated > Plants > Roots > Nodule...
AAGTAGAAATTTAAGATTCATTGACCAAAAATAAAATAAAATAAGGGGGATGTATTGGATTAGGATTTTAAAGGACAATTTTTGCTTAAAAAAGTCTCAAAGATTTTAAAAGATTTTGTAGTATTTTAATGACTTTCATGATTTTAAAAGACTATCAGGATTTTCAATTTGGATTTCAATGGATTTACATCATAAGATTTTAAAGGATTTTATTGATTGATAAGATTTCAAAAGATTTTTTGAATTTTAAGGACTCATTGAAAAGAAATGATTACAACACACTCCCTATTACAATATTTACAATACATACTCTTATTTTTTATTTTATTTTTATGAGAGATAGAGAGAGGGGGAAGAGAGAGAGAGAGAGAGAAGGGAGACAAGAGAGAGGAGAGAGAAGGGAGAAGAGAGAGACGAAGAGAGGAGGGAGAAAAGAGATGAGAGAGAGAAGGGAGAAGAGAGAAGGAAGAAGTATAAGAAAAAGATAGTAAACTTTTAAAGAAAAACAATCCCAAGAAATCTTATGTATTAATGTAAACTTTTTCTTGTTAAAATTTCATTAGAAAATCCCATAAAATCCATCAAAATCTAATTTATTAAACAATCTTTTGAAATTTGAATGATTTTGAATACCATGAGACTTTTTTTAAGTGATGAAAAGTCTTGATTGAATACCTCAAGATTTTTTTAAAATGACAAAGAATCTTGATTGAATACCACAAGATTTTTTTATAATTAAAAAGTATTTTAAAATCCCTTAGAATCTTAATCCAATTCATCCCCCCAATATTCAAATTCTTTTATATAAAAGCTGAGTAGAGATTGTCTTCATTAATTAGAAGATATGTTTAAATCAATTATTATAGTTTTAGATGTATAAAAGTATACAATTCTTAAACTAGTGATAAAATTAGACCTTTACATGCACAAAATTATGACATGATGTTTTATTTATTTCTTTAACAGATGATGAAAGCCTCTACCCAAAAAAGTTACGACTATCTTTCTCTTTATTTCACTCAAATTGAAAGGATAATTTTTTTAACAAATTTATTTTAACAAATATTGATGTATATTTTATTATAAGACCAGCTGAAAATTGTCGAGTCATAGAAAAGGAAGAGGATGATCCGAACTAGATTCACACCATCCGAAGAAATATTGATGTATCCACTATTATTATAAATGCAAAATGAAAAATATTAACCCGGGAGTGGTGCACAAAAATATATTAATAGAGAGCATTATTGAGAAAAAATGATTAATAATATTACATTAAAAGTAATATTCATTTTGAGATTTTGTTTTTGAAAATGTGACACTCAATGAAACTTAAAGAGCAACAATTAGAATATTGAATTTTTTTGTGTGTGTGAATGGAATATTGGATTGTTTGTACAAAACTTTTTTGTCAAAAAAAAAATTGTTTTAAAAGGACAAAAAAGAAACTAAGTATTGATCAAATATTTAATGAGACCAACATGATTAATTTGTACTATAGTAGACATGAAATAATGACTTATAACTAAGCATAGCTACCTACCTCGGGGCCTCTCAATTTCTTCACCATGTTTAAGATCATGCCAGTAAGTGGTGTGGCCAAGGAATTTTTCTTCCTATTGATTTCTTTATGAGCTTCAAATATAAACTCAATTGGATTTTCATATTTTTTGTCACTTAGCTTTGGAATTGAAACATGCAAAAATGCAAATTGATTTCCCCAAGCTGAACCATTATCATTGTTCTTAATGTCAACCATCTCCTTAATTGACTTATAACCTCCAATGTTTCTTGTATTTAATAAAACTAATGCTGTGGATTGATATTTGCTTGATTCTTGATTCATTTGGTGCATGTATAGTCGAATTCCAAAGAAAATTAAGCCAGCTATCACATCATTTGTGCTCTGCGATTAATTTGATGACAAAAAAATCAACATTTAAGTTACTAATAAAAAAATAGACTTTAAAAAGTTGAATACACAACTTTTAAGACAATTATTTATATTTTAAATTCCTTAGTATATGTCCTTGGTGCACATGTTAGCATTTGCCATAAAAAAGTAATTGAGATTAATACAAGGTTTAAATTTGTATTCATAGTTGTAATTTAAGTCACTATCTTGGGCCAAATATCGAGTTTTTAAACAAAAACATATGATACTTTTGCTATATCAGTTTCGAAAATATTTTCACAAATATCGACTATACTTATATTGATATTGCATACCAAATTAATAAACTCTTGTAATAATATTTAGTTTAATTAGAGATATTTCACATACCACTCCAAGTCTTGATTTCACTTCTTTGATGCGATCCATAGAGAATGAGACACTTGAGATATTAATTTTCCTTAGCTCGATATCATCCTCACAAGACCTAATTGGTGTTACATCATCTTCAACCAAACTACTTTTTAACATACTCCATCCAAAATCAGAAATAGTGTCAAATACTTTGGAGAAAATTGAGGGAAATGATCTCTTGAAAAATGGTTTAGTATTGAAAATTGATTTAGGTCTAATTTTACTTGATGGTAATGTGAATGGAAGGTTAGGGTAATCAGCTCTTTCTAAACATGAAAGAAGTGCTCCCATTAGAGAGTAACCATCTCCAAGTGCATGATGAAGTTTGAATACTAAGGTACCAGCTGCATTTTTTGTTGGATATTTAATGATATGTATTTCCCAAAGTGGTCTATCTTGTGGTAAATGTTCCATTGCTATTTTTGACATATATTCATCAAGATATTCATCATAGAGTGATGATTTGCTAGTGGGAAACATAGGAATGTATACATGTTCCTCTACTTTGACATCAACTTTCTTCCACTTTTTCTCTCCATTTTGGTCCTTAATCTATTCAAGTAAGTATATATGGTTAGTTTCTTTCATTTTAGGAAGTTTAAGAACTATGCATTGATAGTATAAAAAAATTATATAGATATCCAATTATATTTCTTTTTTTATGAAACATGCATGCATTATCTATATAAAAAAATTATATATAGATGTCCAAATACTTCATCATTTAGCCTTCTTTTTTCATACATAAGTTTAGTATACATGCATGTATTATTTATAAAGTTGAAGACTAAAGATTTTTTTTTTTTTAAGGAAGAAAAAGATAATATTTAAAATAAGGAAAATATTTTGATACAACAATCATATAATTGCGGTATCAAATATTTTTATTTAACTTGACATTTTGTTCAGAAACCTAACAACACTCTCTAGCACAAACATTTCGACACAATTTCTTTTATTATATGAAATTCAAATGATATCCACTAAATTATATGGATCACATATAAAAATTTGATGAAGTCTATAAATTTTAACCGATAAAAAGTAGATATAACAAAACTATACTATATTTGAATAATATTTTGACAGCTGTAATATAAAAGAGTACATATAGAATTAATGCCATTTTGACTAAAATGTGAAGGAAAAAAAATGCAGTTTAAGACTCTTCTATTATGACACTATGATTATGACTTGATGAAAAAATATAGAATTAATGCCGTTTTGACTAAAATGTGAAGGAAAAAAATGCAGTTTAAGACTCTTCTATTATGACACTATGATGATTATGACTTGATGAAAAAATATGCCTCAACCTATTTCATAATTTTTTTTTTGTATAAGTTAGGTGATTAACCCAACCCTTGAAAACAAAATACACACTGAAATATTTTAACACTAGTGCGTTAAATTTTTCCTTATACTTAACATTTTCAATAAAAGTCACGTGAGTTAAAATTTCATTTATGTTTTTGCCCTAATCATGACATGGAGCACTAAAACATAGGTGAATTTTTTTGTAACTAAGAACCAAATTTGATAATTTTCTAATGACTAAATATATTGAGCCCTTAAAATAGAGGATATATATGCATGTGAAGTGTCTTAAAAAAATATATATGCATGAGTAAAGTGAACAAGGTTTGGTTACTTAAGATTGATTACTTACCATGATGGAGGAGAAACGAGTGTTGATAGGAAGGAATACATTGTTAAGAAGTGACAAGGTTTGGTTATCATCTATTGAGATTGAAATCTCAGATTCTAATACACCTAGAATGCACACACTTAAGGAAGAGCTATTCAAATATTGCCCAGTTGGACTCACTGGCTCTTCAATTTCTTCCTCAAATCCTTCCATTATCTTTGAGTATGTTCATGATTTTTTTATAGAGTTAAGGTACATATATATAGTATGGGAAAGAAAAGGTAGGTATAGAGATTTTTTTTAGATGAATGGTAGGTATAGAGCTTGTTAGCATTAATTAAATATATTGGTTTGTTTGGTTTTGTTTTTAATGGTCACACTGCCAGCTTTGTCGGTTACTTAAACCTACTTCACTACTGTATAGTGTAGTTGGAAATACACATTTTTTTTCTTCACAAAATGTGAAAAGATCCCTCATGAAAATGGGGTTGTTAATAACCACACAAAAGAAATAATGATTATGCTGCTAATTAAGTTGTCTGAAAGCAATATCCCAATTATGGATCTAACCCATATTCACAAACAACCCTTAGTATAAGCAATAATAAAGAATATTTTAATAGCAAGTGTAAGAGATTGACTCCCGCACAAAGTTGTAGGTTCAACTACCGTTGTCAGTTTGAAGACCTTTTTGGTGAATGATATGTATCTCTGTTAATGTTTGTTGAACCTTAAGCACCTCTGCCCTAATCCTTATGAGTATCTACCTAGAGGCTAGAGCCCAACTTACTAAACTTTCTTCCATAAACTTTTTTAATTTGAAACAATGTCCCTTTTTTTTTGCACTAAGAATCATGGGATCACAGTGCCATAGATCATACTCATAGGAGAGAAAGAGAGCATACGAATAGTCATAAGGTAAAAGCTCATAAGAAATCATATTGATCGATAAAATGACATAGTTTTTTTAACTGAATTTCAAATTATCTGTACTTAAGAAATAGCTTCTTTTTTTCTTCCCTTCAGTGGATTGAGTTGGAGACATGTGTTTATAATCTAATACTATCATAGACCTAGCCTCTTCAATTCTTAAGCAATATATGACTTTTTAATGTATCGGAACATGGTCAAAGTTAAAGGGTTAAAGCTTCTCTTAGACCTAACTTAATTAACAATGTTGATATTGTTAGGTTGAACACATTCATCTAAATTTAAACATAAAATTTCGCACTTGTGTATGAATTTTAAGTGATGTCACTTCATCTATAAAAAAGAAAAAAAAACATTTGTTAGCTTTCATGTGTAGCTTATGCTCTTTTTTTAGTGTTAATGTTCTGATCTCAAATCTAATCAGGGTTGCCAACAGAGCGAGCGGGAGAGCACCGCTCCTCGTTGCTGCCACCCTAAGTGTCTCACATCCCCAACGTCCCTGTTCCTTGCCTTGGGGAGATATTTTGCCAACCCCCACGGATCTCCATAGTCTATGCCAGGACCCATCAATATAAAAATATTCAAATTTCTATTGTTTTTAATCAAATTGGTACTAAAGTAATTTAAAATTTAATCATAAAACAAATGAAGGATTTAAACATCACATTTTAAAGCAATGTATACACATTGCGTAAAAAGAAAAATAAATATAACATATAAAACACTTGAATATAAACATATAAATGTTATTTTAGTAAAATATTTGGGGACAAGTTTATTGGGATTGGAGTATAATCCACGTCTCCGTCCTCAAACCCACATTGTGAGGCCTCAAATGGGACAATCCCCGCCGGGAGGGATCCCCTCTTACATATACAAACCTCTTAAAATACTCTTTGTAGGTAAAATTGTGGTTTGGCCGTTTGGGTCATCAATCTTTTGGGTGTCAAACTTTGTAGAGAAATTCATTATCTCTTTTCTCAAAGTTACCCGGTCATAATATGATGATGCATTTTCAAAGGTGTATTTTGCTGTGTAAAACAACCTCCTTAAAACTTGATATAGTAGTAAAAATGGAGGTGTTATTAATATGTTTACCAAGCAACAAATAATGAAGAGTAAATTACACTCCTCTCTCGTCAAAGATGCTTGAATTACACTCTTCTCTCCTCTTATGTTAAAGTATACACTCCCCTCCCCTCTTATTCAAAACATATTAGAATACTTTTCACTCCCCTCCCTTAAAAGAAGCTTGAATTACATTCACTTCCCCTCTTATGTTAAAATCTACACTGTACTCCCTCAATATTTTTTTTATTTCTAATAATCTACCAAAAAAATAATAATTTAACACACTTCGAAAAAATAGTATTGCGGGTCTATTTTAATATAATAAAAAATTGATGAATACATATTTTTTGCTATTTTTTATTTACAATTTCATTAACATGTAGTTGTAAACCCTATTATAAAATATGAAACAATAGAAAAATATTTAAATTTAATTATCATTGACATTTAAATTATAAATAAATGAATTAATTTTTCTCAAAGGGTGGTTCAAAATTAATATATAGTGTTTAGTTTTTATTGGTTTGGGGCCCTTAGTGGAGGGTGTTTTTGGTTTGTTTGTAGAAGTTTGTATTTGATGAATGAGTGTTTGTTTGGGTGTTCCGCATATATACGACACATTTTTTTCTTTGTATGTTCGTACTTAAGTCTCCTAGCCAAGCATTTTTTGCGCTTGCTAGGATTCTGTGTTTAGAATAAACTTCATTTTAGATTATTCAAAAATATATATATATATATATATATATATATATATATATATATATTATAAAAATATATATATATATATATATATATATATATATATATATATATCATAAAAATATTTATTTATGTTAAAATATATTAAAGTGTAGTGCATATTTAATTATTAAGCGAGAATGTTGTAATTCAAGCATCTTATAAGGGATGAGAGTATAAATTTTACTTTTCAAGGGACGAGAGTATATATTTTAACATAAAAGGGGAGGGGAGTGTAATTTACTCAGAATGTGATGCAAACTTGGCCCATCATAGTGTTGACTTTTTCCCTAAGATAGTGGCGACAAATATCATAGCGAAGGCATCACGATTGGTTGATTTGTACTATAGTCAACTCTCTAATTTTCTACTGACCCACACCTGTATTCTGCCAAGTTTAGATAATAATGAAGACATTTTTTGAGTCATTTAATATCCCATGTTCAACAAAAATGCATAGTTGCATACCAGATGAAAAAAGATTACCAACTATTACAAAATCATTACATAAAGAAAAAAATTATCATCTCAAGAGATTTTTTGATATAGTTGAACTGCAATGTATTCCCTCTTTTTTTATGTAGAAGTCTTTCTTGATGCTTTAATTATCATCTCAAGAGATTTCTCCATACAACACTTGATTTTTTGCTTGTCAATGAAATCTTTCTCCGAACCAAATGCAATTCTTAACTTTCCCATGTAGCTCATGATCGTTACTGTGAGACTCTGCAATTCCACACACACACAAAAAAAATGAAAATGATACCAAAATGTAAAAAATAAACCTTTTAGGAGAAAAAAAATGTAATTGAATCGTCAATTTTTACCCTAAACTTCTCTAGCAATCGAACAAATTGATACTAAATCAGCAAACAAAAAATGCAAGATGACCGTGAAGGTGTCCTCGATCAAGTTAATCTCTTTAGGAAATATCGACAGCGAAAGAAAAAATTGATCAATCTAAAAAAAGTTAATGCTAATGTGATTGAAGATTTTCAATTTATTGACCGTTTTCAAATTTTGTTAATTATAAGATCGAATTCACATAAATGTTTTGTGAACACATTTTCGACATCAACAACTTATATAATGATTTTTATGTTGTTTTTCTTCTCTTCAGTTCTTCTTGGCTCCAATGTTAATACACATATTCAGGTTGTATTTTATACGTTCTTAACATATGATGACGTTTTTCGCGTGTCCAAATAACTAAACTTTAAAGATAAAAATTGATTTTAACATTTCAAAAGTATAAAAACATATTTAACTGCAAAAAATCACATACCTCAGGTGGACCAACAACCATAAAGTATAGACCTTTAACTGGATGATTAGCCAAAGCCATTTGCTCCACTGGCCCAATGATGTTTGAGATTGTTGTACTTGAGTTTCTTAAAGTACTGTGTACATATCTAGCTGCAGCCTGGAAACCCCATTTATTAAGATGCAAATTTTCAATTAAATAAACCTATGAATTAGTTTTGACGTATACCAAATAACAAAAAAATAGATTTTTATACTTGTATTTTCATTTACATGTTTGTGTAATTATATTTGGCATAACATAATTGGTTGAGGCAAATATACATGTGACTAGTGATCCTAAAATCAAGGAAGCTTAGATTATGCATAAATAGTAAAATGAAGATCAAGAATAAGTATGAAGAAAATTGATTAAGTCACTCCCTCTCTTTTTGATACTCGATCTCTAGCAGTGTAATAATCTTAAGCATTTGTGATTAGGTTTTTCTTTTATCTTTAGGTTCTAGTATTTCGATTTCCTAAATATATTGATTCAACTTACTATGTTGATTGTAATTCCTTACATTCAATACAATCTATATAATTCTTCTCCATTTCTTAAACCCTAACAATTTGCTTTCACTTTCCCTCAAAGTCAATTCGAAAGTATATATACTCTTGACGAGTATACTTTCAAACACATGTGTTTTTTTTTTCTTCTATAAACAGAGATGAGAAAAGAAGCTCTCTAAACTAGTACTATAAAAATTTGATATTTGGGTAAAACAACATTACATTGTATATATTTTACAACACAAAGAACTTTTTACACATGAGATGACATTCAAATAGATCACATCATTTAAATACGTAATAATATTACTATTTCCTAAAATTCCTAAATAAATTTTTTTATACCTATATGTGTACAACTAATTTATACTATTAGACTATAAAGTCTCCAAGGTGTAGCTCAAGTGGTTGAGGAGCTCAGATACCATAAGGAGTTTGAGAAGGAGCTAGCTACATGATTTAAACTATATGGCTACTAAATAACATACTAACAACTAGGGTTTGCCAATAAAAAAAAAGTTATTGTCAAGTGTATACAAATTATATCTTTTATTTAAAATTTGAAAATCTTTTTTCATTTTTTTACAAAAAAAAAAAAAAAATCCATTTATATAAAAAGAATGGAAACTCTTCTCAATTAAATTTTTAGACATAGACATAGAAGAATAATGACATTAAATTAAGTCTAACTACCACCAACCTCAGGGCCTCTGAGTGTTTTCACCATATTTAAGAGCGTGCCAGTAAGAGGTGTAACCAAAGAATTTTTCTTCCTGCTGATTTCTTTATGAGCTTCCCAAATAAATTCAAGTGGATTTTCAAATTTTGGATCATTAAGTTCTGGAATTGGTACATGCAAAAATGCAAATTGGTTCCCCCAAGCAGCACCATTATTGTTCTTGCTAACCATTTCCTTAACAGATTTATAACCCTTGATATTTCTTGTATTGAGCAACACCAATGCTGTTGAGTTAGCTTTTCTTGATTCTTTATTAACTTCTAGCATGTATAACCGTATGCCAAAGAAAATTAAGCCAGCAATCACATCATTTATGCTCTGTGAAAAAAATGAGATAAAAAATAATTAATTGAGAATGTAAAATTAATTAATTTTTAAGAATGAATAATGTTACTAGTTTAGTGCTTTTAATTTGAAGAATATTTAATATTTTCTTTACATCTTTTTCCTTTTTACTCCAACAACTTCACCTACAAACTCATCTATGATATGATAGTGCCATAAATTAGTGGATGCAAGGGTAGATGTAAAACAAAACAAAGAGTGTGACAAAAAAGAGAGCATTGATTCCACTCCCAAACTGAACAACTATTATTATGGGTGTAAAAACTAGGCATGTACTATTTTATATACATAGTTTTATACTAACAATTGAAATTCATTTTTTATGTGGGGTGGAATTTCTAATAAAAATGCATAATTATACTCATAATCCATATTATAGCTAATGTATGATTTTGGTCTTCCAAATATTTTTAAACATATGCAGGCCCCAATTGTTATAATCATGTCTCAAAAAAAATGTTATAATTATATTCTTAAATCATTTTCATTTATTTAAAACTCTCAATTCTTATAATCTATTTAGAAATTATAATTTGATACAGTTAAACTGTTTTAAACTTTATCATACAATTTTCACCAATTAAAAAATGAAAATGCACTCAAAATTAAAAAGTCCCAAATTGTTCTCCTTTTAATATCTTGCAATTTTTCAAAAAAACAAAAATAATCATCAAGATTTCTATAAACATTTAACTTCGAAGATTGACAAAAACTAATGAGTTGTGTAAAAGAAAAAGAGTATAATTAGGACCTTTTTTTAGTAATTTTTTATGTAGATAAAATTGACTGCCTCAAATAAAATTTGAGGGACCAAAATCACACATGATCCAGGCTAGATGGTTTAAAAGTATAATAACTAAGCTAAAAAATAAAATAAGTCCATCAATGAGATATTTCACCTACCACTCCAAGTTTTGTTTTCACTTCTTTGATATGCTCCATAGTGAAGGAAACATTTGAGATAGTAATTTGTCTAAGCTTGACATCATCAGCACGTGACCTAATTGGTGTTAGATCATCTTCAATCATGCTACTTTTCAAAATACTCCATCCAAAATCCAACAAAGACCTAAGTGTTGAGGATAAAATAGATGGAAATCTCTTGATAATTGCTTTGGTATTAAAAATTGACTTAGGTTTTTGACTTGATGGTAATGTGAATGGAAGAGAAGGATTATCAGCTCTTTCTAAACATGAAAGAAGTGCACCCATTAGAGAGTAACCATCTCCAAGTGCATGATGAAGTTTGAATACTAAGGTACCAGCTGCATTTTTGGTTGGATATTTAATAATATGTATCTCCCAAAGTGGTCTATCTTGTGGTAAATGTTCCATTGCTATTTTTGACATATAATCATCGAGATATTCATCATAGAATGAGTTGGATGATTTGTCACTTGGAAATTCAGGAACTTTAATATGTTCTTCCAAGTTAACTTCAACTTTCTTCCATTTTTTCTCTCCATCAAATTGGTCCATGATCTATTCAATCAAGTAGTCCATGATTAGTTTTCAAATTTTTCCTAATAATAGGAAAAATTAATTGGTCTAAATAATGAGACACATTCAAACATAAACATTTTTGTTAAAAACATGCACATACATTTGTGGAAAAATAATATTGTTTGTTTAATTTCATCAAAATTATATCATTTGACTAATCATAAGATTACAAATTACAACTCAGCTTTCTAATCAATTGATAATGTCAAAATTGTTAAGTTTGATGTGTTCACTCGAGTCAAACCTAAAACCTTGTAGTGCTTAACACTTCAGCTACCAAAAGTATATAGAACACTAACTCATTAATATTCATAAGGCAAAAATTCGAAACAGAAATGAATGCTGCTTCTGCTGTGGGCCAAAAAGCTCACATGATTTGTATTAATCACATTTAATAATATCTTTGAAGAAAACACATATAATATGATAATGACTCCTTAAGAAAACGTACCTATCAATTTTAATTATTCTTTTCTCTCTCTTTACCCCAATATAATAGCATACATATGAACAAGAGCATGAACCATGCCATATCATTTCCAATTCCAACTATTGGTCCTTGCTAGATCTTGTAGTTTTTATTTTGGTCAAATTAGCATCTTATAATTTTTTAGAGTGGCATCTTATAGTTGAGAACCTCTTTTGGGTGAGTAAGAGAGAGAGAGATGTGAGGTGAGGTCATGCCACCAATAAAAGAAAATTATAATTAAAAAAATTACAATAATATTATGTGTAATAGTATTAGGATGAATGATCTCACAAGTCTCATGTTGCATTTTATTTTTTCATTTCTTTCAAAAAAAGGTATTATATGTGAAGTACCTTTCATTTTTAGAATAAGGGATTTGTATGTGAAGTAATTTGTGAGCTACATTCTATGTTTTAAACTTATTTAGTCTATATAGTTACGCGCATGTTATATCAGATTCACACAAAAAAAATAATTAAAGCTTTAAAAAATAACAATTTAAAAAATATATATTGAAAAAATTTAAAATTTAATGTGACATTATAAATGCCAAAAAGAACACACATTCCACATGATGAGTCGTTTTTGAACTATTATATTCATTTAATACAGATTTAGCCAACATGGTAAACATGAAGTATAGATCTGCAAAGCAAAGTACTACTCCAAAGTTCATAATTTCTCTATAAACAAGTTTTTGTTTTAAACAAAGCACACACATAAACAATATTGAGATATTTGAACCTAAAACATAATATTAAGATGTATAAAGAGATATTAAAATGTGCCAAAAAATAAATAAAGGATGTGACTGAAGTTAATACTACTCAATAATAAACATATTAAATATACATAAAAATATATTTTAAAATAAAAGAAATATATTACCATGATGGAGGAGAAACGTGTGTTAATGGGAAGGAAGATATCTTGAAGCAATTCAAAGGTAGAAATGTGTGTTAATGGAATTGAAAATTCTAAAACACCTAAAATGTATATGCAAAGGGCAGAACTGTTCAAATATTGTCCTGTGGGACTCACTGGCTCTGTAATTTCTTCTTCAAACCCTTCCATATTTTTCTTTCACTATTTAACTATATAAATAAAATATAAAAAAATATTACTAAGCTAGATGAATGAGTTTTGTGCTGTTGAAATTTGAGTTGGTGTGTTGGGGTAGATATATACAATGGGAAGCAAGAGAGAGAAGGGAGAGTATTCTTGGCATTAATTAATACTAAGGGTTGTTTGCCCTTATTTAATGGTCACACAGCTTTCATCCCTACCCTTGGCGGTTTCTTAATGTACTTGCACTGGTGCAGGGAAATTGCAGATTTTCTGGTAGATCCAGCTTTGAATAAATATACATCTCTTTTTGACAAAGCATTCAATATATACCTAATATGTATTGTGTTTAATTTTGATAATTTTGTGTTAATCCTCCGATTTCTCAGCAAATGAGTTATAGTAATATGGAGTTCGATTGAGAGTAAATAAAGTTTGGTCAAGAATTTATCAATTCAAAAATTGAATTGGGATTCTATCAAATGATTCGTTTTTCGATGGAGTTCAATCACTTGGTTAATCGCTGTAATGTTTAAATTATTGAAAAAAAATTAGATTTGTTGGATTTATAAGGCTAGACTAGATGTAAGATTCAAGAGAAAACATTGATAAATCTACTTGCATATTACTTACCAACCAACAAGGCCATTACATATTTACTCTATCCGTTTCAAAATACATGTCGCAATCAACCACTTCACACATGTCAATGCACAACTTTGACTGTTAATATCTTTAATTATCTAAAGTAAAAAAATTATAAAAATTTAATATTTTGTAAATTTTTATCGAAGCAAATCGAACAATATCTTACATGGTAATATTTGGATTTATATGTTAGTTAAAAAGTATGATCAAAGCAAGTCATGTAAACAAGGTACATTGCAAAAATATAACATGTATTTTGAAATGGATGAAGTATATATACGGTAGAAGCTGAGCTCGTGTCATTATGAGTAAATTACTTATTAACTAGATCAACTTTTACTGGTTTTTTCTATTAGTCATTCTTTCCCGCAATATAAGATTTAATTAAACAAAATTAACTTGATTCCTAAACTATCAATATCTCATCATTTAATCCATAAACAATTTTTTTTTTAAGAAATCAAAATGGATTATATTAACAATAACAAGCTATCCCTTCAACACAAGATGTGCCAAAGCGGATAGACCAAAGTTTACAACAAGCGATCAAAACAAAAAGCTAACAAAACACTAAACAACACCCAAGCATAACGTTGGATTTTGGCACCAATCATAAAACTGATAAGTGCACACTGCAATTTTTGCCTTATGCCACCAGAATGAAAGGTGTTTTATATTTTCTAGAAGTTGAAGATTAGTGTTCTCCTTACCCTGGAAAATTCTATGATTTCTCTCCTTCCAGATGACCCATGATGTCGCAAACCACATCATATTCATGAAAGATCTCTGCGTATTTGCATAACCTGCTGCTGAACCAAACTGCACGAAATGTTCCAAAGTATTAGACGGAAAAGTTGTGTATACCCCTAACCACTTCAGAACCATTTCCCAAACCTGGCCAAAGAAACTGCAATTTAAGAATAAATGATCATTTGTCTCTTGCATTCCACACCCACCAGCGCACATTTGAATTTTGATCCTCATAATGAACTATCCCCCGCCGAAATAAATTATCCTTAGTAGGCAGTCTATTCCGAAAGAGACGCCACACAAAAATAGAGACTTTTAAGAGGGACGTCCTTCCTCCAAAGGATGTCATCAGATATGAAAGAACCACCAGGATTGAAAGGTGTACCACCCGTAAGAGTACGGTAAGCCCCTTTAACTGTATAACCTGTCAACAGGTCTGGAATCCATGCAGGGGCGGTTGGCTTCATAGCCATGGGGTAGCATTGGCTACCCCAAATGAAGATTTTTATTTTAATAATTGGTATAGTTTTTATATGTAGCTACCCCATTAATATATTGTTTGGCTACTCCAAACAATTTTGTTGGTTTAAAGGGAGATGATATCGCACAAATATTAAGAATATATTTAGTTTAGTGTCAATTATAGACAAATTTAAGTTCTTACAAGTCCATAAAACTCAACTTTTATAAATAAATATTGTTTAACTTTTATTTTCTTCGTTGTCGTTTCAATAAATATAAGTAAAAATTATTGTAAATTTATTTTACTTATTGATTAAGTTTAATATATTAGTTTTAAAAATATATTTTATTTTTTCTTTATATTTGGCCCCCTCGTAAAAATTGTACGAGCTTCACCGCTGAATCCATGTCCAAACGTCATTAATGTTAGCCTGCAAAGAAACAGTCAGTAATAAAGTCTTACACTCCACTACCAGCTCCTCCTCCCACACTCATAACCTCCTTCTCCACTTCCACGCCTCTCCTCCCACATCCCACCCCAAATCATTCATTTGCGCAACTGTTAATAATTTATTTTTTGATAAATCAAACAACCTGCGGAAACGAACTATTAGGGGCACATCACCTACCCACCTATCCAACCAAAACAAGGTATTTAATCCATTTCCAATTTTAAGACTAACGTTGTCTGCATACCAATTGCTCAACGCCTCTCCACAACCGTCACAAATTCTAACTATCTCCCTCCACCAAACAGACCCATCTCACCCTCCTGCCTGCAAGCACCCACCCTCCAGGCCATATCTCACGGCCAAAATTTTAAACCACATGCCCTCTCTATCAGTCACCTACCTCCAACACCACTTCCCTAACAACGCTACATTAAATTCCCTAAGTCTCCTTACCCCCAAACCTCGAACCCCCTTATCCAAACAAACACAAACGGTATCCCAATCAATCCAAGAGATTTTTCTATTATACTCACACCCACCTCAAAAAAACGAAGTAAAAGAGAAACGATAGAGGAGATGATATCTGAGGGAGCTTTGAAGAAGGAAAGAGCATAGACATGAAGCGAGATCAGGACAGACTTTAGAAGAACAAGACGACCACCAAAAGATAAATGTTTACTCTTCGAACCAGACAGACGCGGTTTGATATGATTCACAACAGGGTCCCAAAAATTCAAACAACGGGATTCCCTCCAGGGAGGCCAAGATAGACAAGGATGACACTTTGCAATTTAACACAGTCGCCGCTTCAAGTAACCAAGACCAACTGACATTGACACCCACCAATTCACTAACTATTAAAATCAACTAAAAATGTCTGAACTATATATTCTATCATGTAATTATTTAGTCTCCGTTATATAAAACTTGTTTTTCATGATAACTTAAGGGCTTAATTGATGTAATTTTCATAGTATAGGAACCTTTGAGTTGATTTTAATAATTTAAAAACTAAATTGGTAAGATATTGGAAATTTAAGAATAAAATTGATTTATTATGCAACATGAAGCAATAAATAATAATAAAATACTAATGTTTTTTTTTCTTCGTAATTTCTATTTTTCATCTCATTAATGAAAAATAAATTTATAAAATAAGTCGTAGTTTTTTTTTTTTTTTTTTTAATTTGTAATTATTTTTTTTTTTAAAATTAACAAAATTAA
>Ga0228711_1007239_pt1 | contig 16159 bp, 14 predicted proteins | sample MedpolnodulmetaG_2_FD_177996 | JGI IMG/M metagenome (GOLD analysis project Ga0228711, IMG submission 177996) | Root nodule microbial communities from Medicago polymorpha collected in Santa Monica, California, United States - brown nodules | ecosystem: Host-associated > Plants > Roots > Nodule...
AGGTGAGAATTGCCGGCACATATAAACACACTGTCAGACCATCTTCTATTCGATGTGGGACTCTTAACACACACCCACACGACCAGCACTATTGGGCTTGGTTCGTGGACATAAATGGTGGGTGGCCCGATAGTGGAAACCTGATAGCAAGTGGCCCAATGGATCTTGAAGAGGCTCTAATACCATCTTAAAATCATGGTTGAGCCTAACACAACCCCACAAAACCGGCTTGTGAGGTGAGAATTGCCGGCACATATAAACACACTGTCAGACCATCTTCTATTCGATGTGGGACTCTTAACACACACCCACACGACCAGCACTATTGGGCTTGGTTCGTGGACATAAATGGTGGGTGGCCTGATAGTGGAAACCTGATAGCAAGTGGCCCAATGGATCTTGAAGAGGCTCTAATACCATCTTAAAATCGTGGTTGAGTCTAACACAACCCCACAAAACCGGCTTGTGAGGTGAGGATTGCCCCCACTTATAAACACATTGTCAGACCATCTCCTATCCGATGTGGGACTCTTAACAGAAAGCTAAGTTCGGTTGAAAATAATTTTAACGAAGGACAAAACTGTGTCTCTTACAAAATACTCAAAACAAATTAACAATACATCAGAAAAACGGTGCAACAAACTTGAGCTCAGAATATTAACTCCTAAAAGGAGATTCTAAGTCACACGCGAGGTTTGAAAGGCTCTTTAGTCCCTTACTCTCGACTGGAGAACTACGGGTCTAATACACAAAGAAGTCTCACATTGCGTTAGAACCAAGGTTAAGAGTGGTTTATAAACACTCACTCTCCTCAACTAGCTGAGACGTTTTTTAATTAAGGACAAAAATGTCAGGGTTAACACAAGACCAAAAACAAACAATACCTCAAAAAAGCGGTGCAACATACTTGAGGTCGGAATAGTGAAGCTAGAAGGACGACCCACTTGGGGCTACCGAACCTTTAGTCCCTTAGCCTTGACTTGGGGCTATTGTTAGGTACACCAAAAATTCTCGTATTGTTTGACAATCGAAGTTAAGAGTGGTTTATAAACACCCACTTTCCTCAACCTACTGAGGGAACTTTTAACTAAAGACAAAGCTGTGAATGTTTACACGAGATACAAGACTGACAATACATTTGAAAAGTGGTGTAACAAACTATGAAGCACGGATATGAACACGACACTGACACGCCGACACCGGTAATAATTTGAGAAAATCACATAATTCAATGTAATTATATGTGTCGGTGTCGTCGCGGTGTCGGACACGACACGTGTCCGCCGGGACACGTCTAATACAAGGAGTTTCTGTGCTTCATAGGGAGCGAAAAATAAAATTAAACTCTAGCTCATACAGTTTAGAAAGCTAAGCTAAGTTGAAAATCATATAGAAAAAAGTTACCTCTTTGATCCCAGTACATAGGATCCAAGTAACAATGAATACCACAATTGCTGCAAGTGGGTCTACAACAATATCAATCCAAGGAATGTGTTGATATGATAAAAATCCTGGCAAGTTGTCCATACCTCCAATAAGTGCAGCCTATAATAAAAAATATATCTATCTGATATCAATACTTTGCATCAGACAATTATACTTTCAATTGTACATGATGAAAAACGTATCTCAATTATGCACCATAAAATTAACCTTTCAATTATACTTAATTCATTTTTAAAAACATTTTATATAATAAAATAAAAAAATAATTTATAATATCCTTAATTTAAAAAAACTATACCAAATTGGGGGTTATGCCACGAGCAACAACAGCTCCACCAATCACAACTTCCAGAGTTAAGGACCAGCCAATCAACCAAGCAACCCTGCAAACATAGTGCACAATTTATCAACTCTCAGTTGACAATAAATATCAGTATTATTCATGTAAAAGGCCATGAAAATCGTGTAGACTTAGGGTCTGTTTGGATAAACAACTTATTAATTTGCAGCTTATAGCACAAGCGCATATCATGACAAACACTTGTGTATAAGTTTGCATTATGTAAAATGCCATGAAAATTGTATAGACTTAAACCTAAATTAAACTTCCACCAGATACAAACAAAATCATTAAGCTATAATAAGCTATGTAGTTATACACAAGCACTTCAATCTTTTAATGCAAGAAACCATAAGAATGTAAAGAAGGTGAATAAATAAATACCCTTCACCAAGACATATGTAAGCATAATGATAAGCACTTCCAGCAGAAGGAAAACGACTAGCCAACTCAGCATAGCAAAGAGCTGAAAGAGCTGCTGCTATTCCAGCTACCATAAATGAAAGTGGTAAAGCAGGTCCAGCATGTTCCCTAGCTACAGTTCCAACTAGAACATATACACCAGCACCAATTGTTGCACCAACACCTGAACCAAAATTAAATAAATACAATCTTATCAACTTAGTTATAACCAAATATAATATAATATAAAGCATAAAATTGAAATATTCAAGTCAAAGGGTCACTTCAGTTTTCTTGGGGGGTCTGGAAAACCAAAATTCAAATAAGAAAGCAACCTTCCCCTGGAGGGACAATAGCTGAGATAAAAAATATAAGTTAAAAGCTACTTGAATTAGCTTATAGAAAATACTATAAGCTTGTAAAATCAAGCCATAAACTCGTGAGAAAGTGATTGTTACAAAACGAGTATTTTTTAGACAAAAGAGCTTACACGACATAAGGTAGAAACTCAAATACATGGTTTGTCAATCTCCCATTTAATTTCTCCATCGACTCTACAAGTAGGAGCATGTCATTTCAAAAAATCAATCTATCTGGGTGCTACCGGATGTGTTTCATAAATACATCCAAGACTATGATAAAATGTTATGGGCTTAAGGTTGATCCTTGGGAAAATTGTCGGTGACTTCGTCATACGTCCTCACACTAGTTGAAGCCGCCTCATACATCATCGATAGGCCGAATATAAGCAATCAAACTCTTTTATTCTATAAGACTTTCCACCAAATGTCTCTAAACACCCTATCACACGACTTCTCCAAATCAATAAAAACTAAGTGCAAGTTTTTTATCCGTCAGATATCACTTCATCATACGTCTAAGTAATTAGACCGCTTCCACAGTCCACCTTCCAAACATAAATCTAAATTGGTTATGAGTAAATAAAATTGATTAAATTAATGAATTATTGTAAATTTGGCATGGCAAGTTACAATTGCAAATTTGCAACACCTTGTGGATTCCGCAATCTAGTGACAACTTCACTTCCAGCATCAACAAATCAACTAAAAAACTCTCTTCATTCTCCATCCTTCACCATGTCAGCTATTCGCACCCTCCACTTCCAACTCTTCATCCCCAACCACAACCTTCCACTCCCACACCCCCCACTTCCCATCTCCCACCCTCTCCTTCCCCCTTCGCCGCTTCCCCACTCTCCGCGCCTCAACCTCCCACCTAACAATCCCCGACAACAACGGTGCCACACCACCACCACCACCACCACCACCCTCAGATCCAAACACAATCGAAGTCGACGCCGTCACCGAAACAGAGCTCAAAGAAAACAGTTTCCGCAGCACAAGAAGAACCAAACTCGTCTGCATTATTGGTCCCTTCACATGCGGCTTCGAACAACGGCTCCATATTGATATTTTTACACTGACAATGTTGAACAATTGTTGGTTAGGTTTTACTGACTTTCTGGCCAAATCCTGTATCACCATAGTTAGGGGTGGGCAGTAAAACCGAACTGAACTAAAAAAAAACTGAACCATTACTAACAATTTTGGAACTGAAATGAAACAGTTCAGTTCGGTTCAAAACTATTCAGTTCGATTCGAAAGAGTTCAGTTCGGTAACTAAAATTTGATTTCTTTTGTTTTTTTTATATATTTTTCAACGGTACCAATAGTAACAGTTCGATTTGAAACAGTTCAATTCAGTTCAAAATGCAAACAGTTCGGTTTAGTTCAGTTATTTTAAATTTGACAAACAATTCAGTTTAGTTCGATTCAGTTTTCATCCCAAACCGAACCATGCCCATCCGTAGTCCATAGTCCCCTTCCAAAACCAGAGAGTTAACACTAAAAAAATTAACAAAACAACAGTCTGAAAAGTGAAAATGAAAGTTGAAACTGAAATTGATCAGATCCCTTCCACACCCTGACTGACCCAGATGAAAAACATGATTGAAAGTTATCTAAACAACAACATTTCAATAGATAGGAAAGAAAAAAAATGAATTACCAATTGCCATGAGATGAGGAACAGTTAACTCCTTAGCAAGTTGTCCACCATGATGAGAATTGTTGATATTCTCAACATGAGAATTATCAACCTTTTTCCTTCTTGTCAAAAACCTCCATGAACATGTTGAACCTTGTCCACCATAATCACTTCCAACAAACTCCATAAGGAATGAATATTCCTTTTCAATTTTATTTGTTTTTCCTGTCCAAAATAGTCACATTTCGTTATTGCATAACGATTAAGAAAAACATTATAATTCTTTCAAAAAGAAAATTATAAAGGAAAGAATGAGAACAATAATTTTTCCCAATTAGTTATTTTAACTATCATGCATTTTTTGCTTAAAAAAAAATGCACTCACATGCACGCCCGTCAGACTCAGTGGTGGAGCCACGTTGGCTCTTCTGCAGGTGCCCCCACTAATTTGTTGAGTTTCTTGCATCAATCTTATATAATACTGCTACATCATAGATCTCCAGCAATACATATAGTATTATAAATATGACGATAGAATATGATAACTAGATGACATATTATAAATAATACATGCATCTCTCACCTACGTGTTTTCATACGTGCATTTTTGATTCCTTAACTTTTAAAAAGTTACGATTTTAGTTATCTATCTTAAAAGAAATATGCTTTTTGGTTATTTATCTTTAGGGAAATAAGCTCTTTTGACTCCTTATCTTTATAAAGAGTTGCGATTATGACCCCTGTTTTGGGACATGTGGCATCTTCTCAGCAACTTTGCACGTTTTGTAAATTTAAAGAGTAAAATTGTTTTTTTTTTTGTTAGGGGAACAAAATCGCAACTTTTTTAAAATTAAGGGGTTACAAATGCCTTTAAGGATTCCTTTTATTTGACATTGTTCTGCACTGGCCAAAGCATTTAGGCCCAATAAAAACAAAGGCTAAACTCCGCATTTGGCAACATTACTCACAACACACCCCCACCCCGCGGGGAGTGTTCGGAGCAAACGAACAATAACAGTCACCATCATGGCTCCCGCAAATCTCTCGTTGACGGTTACATTTCCTACAAATTCGTAATGGCCGAGCACACGTGTGTTTTACAATGTCTCTGCAAACACCCACCTCTATACAAAGGAGACTCTTCACAGTCTCAAAAGTTAGAATCTACTCTTTCTCTAAACCCCATTATGATCTCATACTGACTTGAGCGGCAGAGTGTCTGCAGGTGCAACCCCCCCCCCCTTCATTTCAATTATGAACTGACACATTCCACTACCATTCAACCACCTTACAAAACTGCATTGGAAATCTCAACAACATAATAAATCTAGGATAACATAAGACTGACATCCTAATTAGAGCCTAATCTGAGACTCTAACAGATAAACAGAGGAAGCTCCCGCTATCCTCAAGCAACTCACCAAGCACGCTAAAAGATCAATCCTGCTCGCCGTCTACCCATTCATACAAATAGGCAGGCGGTCCACCACATACCATTGGGGGTTAGCTTCACATCAATCATAATCAAACATAAATAATTGCAAATGTATTCATTAAATTAAATGAAACGAACCGTTTCAAAATATTTATTTATTTATTTGTTTTTTAAAAAAAAAAAAGGGGGACAGCAAGTATAAAAAAAAATATATATAAACTAGAGGAACCACCTAACCCCACCCCACATTCTTTTCACGAGAACTTTCTAGTTCCCTCTTTCACCTTCTACTTTCATTCCATCCTTTACCCATGACCCAATCTTCTTCTTCTATCTTTCAATCACCAAATTCCTTTCAAAAAAATTCAAACACTCATGAGAAGAATTTCATATCTAAGAAATCTTTTCCCTAATTCTACAAGTACACTTGGGTAAAGTTTTGGGATTTGGTTAGGTGCCTCAAAGAAAGACAAGAGTACCCATTCATTGAAAGTTGTTCATTTAGATTCTCTGAAGTCTTGAGAAAGTTAGAGTCATAGTACCCAACAAGCAAGATGAAAAAAAAATAGTGGTATATTGCAAGGTTCTGGAACCAAGGAGATTATAATCTTGTGCCACGGGTGGTGTTCCTCAAAAGAATTCAAAACCATGGTTAGCCTTGTTGCTACGTTGGAAATAAAGAAGAAGTTGGAATTAGTTCTTTCACTTTGACTTTTATGGAAATGGATGTGTGGGCAGCTGCTTGGAATATTTCTGCTAGAGTGGTTGGAGAGCAAATTTAGCGGATTCGTCGTATCGGTGAGTTGATGACGATCATTATCACTTATTTTAATTATCGTTATTATCGATATTTTGTTGATTTTATATGTTAAAGTATTTATCAAATTAGGGAACACACCCTTTGAACATTTTTCTCGTCATTGTTATATAATCTCAAAGTCATCAAATTTAACTATACTCTATTTGGATTTATCCATGACTTATTGAGCAAAAGATTTGAAAGTGAGGTTTGGTTGCATAAACTATGACATGAGTTTTGAGATATGGAGAAATGCAGTTTTGAGATATACGTTCTTGGGAATTTTCGATATTAATATGCGCTCCATTTGAATTTGGATCTTACTTGTGATTTATAAACTAGAGAAATTGAAACGGAGAATTTGATTGTATGTATTTTCGTAGTTGTTTTGATATGTTGTAAAACGAGGTTTTGAAATATGTGTTTTTGAGAGGTTTGATATTAATTTGTACGCGGTTTGGATTTGGATTTGGATTTGAATTTGAATTTGGATTTACTTATGATTATAAGTAGTTGATTTTCGATTGAGTTTGATGATACATATTTTGAAATAAGTTTTGTTATGTTGTGAAATATGGTTTTAGCATTGTGATTTAAGAATGGTGTTTTAAAAATTATGGTTATAATGACGACGACCTAGGTGCACCTAGATTTCAATTAGGTAGAGTTACTCCGTTAGATGGAGCCGCCCCTATGGAAAGGCCGCCATTAGGAGGAGAGGGCTATCAATGAGAGGTAATCTCCCTAATTGAAAATGTTTTACACTTTGTTTTGAGTCGAGAGAAAAGAGCTATCCGTTAGATGGAGCCGCCCCTATGAAAAGACCACCATTAGGAGGAGAGGGCTATCAACGAGATGGAGCTAGTTCTCGATTCACCCATTGATTATTTTCATTAAAGTTGAAATCCTATACTTTCTTTAAAGTTGATTATTTTAGTATAACCAAATTGGAATTGTTTTTATTTTATAATTTGTCAAGTTGAATCAATAGGCTTGCCGGGCTAGAATGTTCTAGTTCCTGCGCCGGTCACGGTTGGTGTTTTGGGTCGTGACATTAAACTTCATATAATTCAAAGAAAGAGATAATTCAACTTTAACATTATTCTTCCACACAAGCAATTCACCACAACGCAATTACGTAGGTCACCAATCAGATCAAACACCAAGTGCAAACACAACTAGGACTCATGCCAAGACATGTTATGTACCTAGACGTGACTTCTATATGCACACGGTACCACCAACTACGACAAAATCGTCAACTCATGATGCAACAAAAACATAATCAACGTCACCAATACGGATATAAAATCCATCAACTCCAATCATGTATGCATGAATATATGACCCAACACTAATGCATATATTCACACAACTCGTCACAATAATCGTCTCCAATATTATACATGCAACAACCACAATCAACTTTGACATTTAACATGTATAAGTTCAACACATCAACAACATATATATATCATGTTATAATTCATCAACATAGACACGACATACAACATCGACACCAAGCTCAACATCATAAACATAGCGTTCAAGGTTAATATTCTCAAATGAATCACCATTCAATACATTCAATCAAGAATTCACATATTCACGCTAAGTTCGTATCATTTTACAAAAACGACCATTTGACACTTTTCAAAACAAGGTAACTCATGCAAGTATAAAATCCTACATTTCAATCTTAATCCATCATATAATCATGAACATAGGCCACTTACAAACTATCAAGTATTAGTTCGAAGTTTCGCCCAAGTTCGTATGAGAAATCCCAAGTTCGTCTATCCCACCATTTTCCCCGAAAACCAAGTTTCACATGATTAAGACTTTGCACTAAACCTACATGCTTCATCTAAGTCTATATGAGCTTTAGATAAATCATATAGTCGCTTCTATTTGCAAAAAGTTCATTTTCCGATAAACTCCGAAAACTGAAAACGCTACAAATCCAAGTTTCAAGCCATTTAGAAAATTCAAGGTTTGATCAAGTAAAATGTGTTCCAGTAGTAATATCAATGAAAACATCAAAAGTACATGTTCAAACGAGTGCATAGGACCCCTACACGTCGGCCCCCAAGCACCCGATCGCGAAACAACACGAAGGTTGTTCCTGGCAGGGCGCCTGGAGTGCAGCGCCTCGCGCTAGCCTTCTGGAAGTGGGCGCCTAGCGCCCTACATCAGGCGCAGCGCCGCGAAACGCGCGTTTTGGCCACGGGTTTTCGCCATTTTCTGCCCAAAATCGATTAGTTAGGTTCCCCGATCGTCCAAAATGATCAAAGGCGTGACCCGAGGCTCCAACACATTGAATACGCTCGTTTCTCGACACTTGAACAACTTATGAAATTAGTTAAAAATGATTTTCTTAAAACATCAAGTCTTTAACAACAACAAATCCAATTCTTCCAAAACAACTCAATCAACAACAACAACTCAACTTATCAATACCCAATCCATGGGATGATATTAACAACAACAATCACAACTCATAATCATGAATTCAACCACAATTCAATAATACAATATCACAATTCATCAATTTGAGCATAATTCACAAAGTACCCATTTCTATATAACTTGAGCATGCAAATTCAACATTAACAACTCAATCATCATCAAATTCACATACCCAAACATAACACTAAAACAAGAACACGAATTTCAACAATTAAATTCACAACAATCACTTATCACAATTAAGCACTTTTGAATATAAGTAGAAAAGAGATTACAACTAAGAGATTATGATAGAACACTATCCCCATTACCTCAAACCTTCAAGAATTAGAATCCTAGCCTCACTTTTGCTCCAAAGCTCCAATCCAAGCTTTCTCTCTCTAGATCTTCTTCTAACCCTTTTTCTCTTCCTCTAGCTCTTTCTCTCTCTACCTCTCTCAAAAGTTATGTGTAATGAATGTTAGAACCATAATTCCTCTTATGACATGAGTTTATAAAGGCTCTACACTAATGAGCTTAACCCTCAAAATATCTTAATGGGCTTAAGACTCTCATTAACTAATTCACAACGTTTCTAGCTCTCACGGTAAAAATAATGAATAGTTACCGGCTCTTAACAAATTACCGCAATCTATTAGTAACTTAGTAAAAATTAATGGTTCCCACTTAAAACACTAAAAATAATCTCATAGTGAAATTACTAATTTACCCTTTCTTACAAAATGACTAAAATACCCTTCTAACACCGAATTCCATTAATACCAACCAAAATACACATAGAGGCAATTAATCACATATAAACACATATAAGAATTAATTACAATAAATCTAACGAAAATCGGGCTGTTACAATGACTACTAAAGGTGTCAGTTCACGTATTCAGAGCGAAGTCCATTGTGTCTACTGCGACGGACATACCTCTACACTGTCTCCTGCAGGGAGCCCCATAAGGGAAAACTCTCAACAGATCCCCCAACAGGCGATCCCTCTGTAGGATCGGCCCATCCTTGGTCCTCCGGATGAAATGACTGACAACTCTACTCCAGCGGAGGCAATGCTCAATAACACGCTCTGCATGGTTCAACGACAAACGCCGATAATCGAGGAGCAGAACCGCCGTCTCTCACACATAGAGAAAGAACTCCCCAGGAAGCAACAATTGTCTCCTATATACGACTTCCCTTTCCACCCAGTAACAGAAGGGGAGGAACTATACGCCCGTCCAGATCACGATCGCCCATGCATTTTGCTAGCGTGAGATCTCCATCACAAACCCGAAGGTCTCCTCGCAGGAGATCCCCTCGACGATCTTCTTCAAGAAGGACCCCACCAAGATGCAGGCACTCTTGGTCCTCGTTTGATTCCGAAGACGATCTGCCACTCGTAACGATCGTACAACTTATGCTCCCTTCACTCGACGTATCCGGGATGCTCACATCCCTCGCGGGGTTGGAGAAACCACCACAAATGGACTCCTATGATGGGACGACAAATCCTAACGAGCACATGGAAAACATCGAGGCCGTCCTTACCTACAGAGAGGTACGGGGCGCAGTCAAAAGCTTGAGAAAGAGAGGCACATATAGAGGAAAAGAGAAGAGGGAGAATGACAAATGATAGTTTGCGGTCGGTGTACTGTGCACCTTCATGATTGAACGATTCCTATTCATTATTTAGGTTGCTTATGGTGCGAGATATGATAAGCTTGCACACGCTAGCCTAACCCTATTTTAATATAATTTCAAGAACGCACGTATTATTTCAGTTACCGTAAAAAATAAACTCACATATTATTACAGCTTTTCTGAAACATCTTAGTATGAATATTGTCTTGAAAAAGAAGACAAATGTGTATCTATTTATTGAATTTAATCATGGTTTTGCTCCTGATTGCAATTGCAGTTGTGAATATAAACTTAAATAAAATTCACAATTTTTTTTATGGGTCATGCTAACGTTAAAAATTCCATTAATAGTAAATATTTACTATGTTATGAAAATTTAATTTCTAACTTGAAAAATAAATAGACGCAATTTTCAATGCATAATTTCTATTTTGGGTATCCTTAACATGTGTTCTAAGGGCGCAAGTTAACATTTTCCTTTTCTTATAATTGGAGGTTGACACCAATTAAATTAATTCTTTTATGAATTTCTCATCCCTTTAAAATAAAAGATGTACTCTACAAAATATTCCATTCAAAAAGTCACCATGATGTAAGTTTTTAAATCTTCAATGATTCAAATGATCAATTTCTTCTTCTGTAAGAAAAGAAAACTATGAGAATGACCTATAAACCATAAATAATATTTTGCATTTCCTGTTCAATATTATATATACCACTTTGAAGTGGCAAGATTTTCTTTGGCTTGGGGCACAAGTAAGACCCATATGGTGTGATATTTGCCCTAATGAGATAGGCTTGTATAATTAAGCAAGAAGGCTTGTGGTATTATCAACTTGAGCATCCTTCACATGAACTGCATGTTTTAGAGAGCTATGGGTTCGACCATAGAATACATAAATAATAACTCCTAATGCTAGCCATACAGTTACTTGCAACCAAGTAGCACCCCTTCAAAAATATAACACATAAATGTTAGAATTAGATAATAAAGCTGCACAATTTTGTCCCGTGAGCATAGCATAATATATGTAGAAGTCTGGATTTGAACTCTAGATTCTCCACTTATTCACTTTAATGGTGAATACCTAACCGTTAAGCTACTTGAATAAAAAAAATGCGCATTTTTTTTTTTGAAAACATAAAGTTGTGCAATTAATTAGGAGCAAACAAATATATTTGTGAAAGTAATACTAAAGGAAACAAAATATATGAAACACATGATATGTTAATACATTTTTCCAGAAAAACTAAACCCTTAATTGTAATATGAGAGAGAATTGTCCAAGTTTCATAAGTTTATCTATTTGGGCTATTTAATAAAACTGACATGTAATGTGAGAAATGTCTTCTTCAAAAAAATGTGAGAAATGTCCGGTGTTTGTTTAATTTTTTATTTTTTTTTAAATTTAGCGGCGAAATTCGCACACTAAACTATTGAGGTGCTTAGATTAATGTCATATTTTTAATATCTAAACTAGTGAAAATTTCTTTAGAGGAGTAAGTTAATGATACTAGGTTTATGCCACATGATTAATGGATTTCTTTTGTTAATGAACAAGATTACTTACCCACGACTGATAAGTAAATAGGAATTGATAAGAATGCAAGTTATAGGCAGCAGAGGCACCAATGGACATTTGAAACCTGAAAACAAATTAATTAATAAGAGTTATTTTTATTTCAAAACCAATGGACTAATGATTTTTTATTTTATAGCAATTCCATTCCAAATCCTACAATTATATGATGATGTAGAAATTCAAAGCAATGTGTATATTGTATCATAAAAAATGTAAACCATACCTCCAGAGTGACCAAAGTTGTGTCTTGCATCATCTTGATCTATAAATGTTAGGAAGACAAAGCCAGACAAAACAACAATGCCACCAACTCCACATAATGTAAATCTAACTGAACTGATAATAACATACATAAAATGTGAAAGAAAAAAAATTAGAACTTGAAAATATACTAAAATGGCATGCAAATTATCAAAGTATATAAATAAAGTATATAAATATAATGTAGTTGCTACCCTCTAAAATCAATCCTCTCTCCTGAATAGTGTTCACTATAGCATCTTAAATCAATTGATAAAGTAGTAACCTGACTACCTCGATAACAAGTGGTTCAACAAATTTTAGATAGACTTTGAAATTATATTAAAATTTGAATTGAGCTTACCTCAACCCTCAAAAAACCAACGTATAAATTGAGGGATACCTCTTATAGTCCCACTTATAAACACATTTTTAACGATATCCCATTTAATGCAGGAATTCATAAATTATCAATGTCTACGGAACTACAAAAATGAAATGTCTGCCACTAAACTAACAACTAACCTGAATAGATTTGATGAAACTGCAAATGTAAGAACAAATACACCTAAGCATATGAATGCTATTACAAAGCCAACAATTTTTTTCCTATTACCATTATCTGCATCAATAAACAAAAAATAGGAGTGATGAGAAAAATAACATGCATGTTTCAAATGTAGAAGTAGAGGCCCAAAAGAAACTATATATAATAGTAGTAAATTGGTGTAACTTAATAAGTGACATTGATTGCATATCTTGGTCATTGGTCAACACTCTTAAAAGTTGAGTCGGCTTAACTTAACTCTACAAAATCGACTTGTGAAGTCAAAGTTGCCTCCCACTTATATAAATATATTTTCAGGCCATATTCCATCTGATGTGGGATTCTTAACAATCTCCCTCACGTCGAGAACTAGGCATATGAAGCAGGATTGAAGTGGCTCGACTGCGGGTGTTCAAACAAATATTGGACAGACATTGATACTATCTTAAAATTTGAGTTAGACCTAACTCAACCCTATAAAACTGACGAGAAGGTGAAGAATTCCCCCACTTATAAACACGCTTTCAAGCTATATCACATTCAATGCAAGACTCTTAAAAACACTGAATAATAAAAACGAAAATCATCTCACATTTGTCTATTGCAAGATATTTAGCAACAAAGGGATAATCAGTTGACACATCTTCTTTAACAACCAAGGGTTTCTGGTATGTATCATTCTCATCTGTCTCCAAATGGCTCCAACCATACTCCATTGACTCAGAATCAATTGGCTCTTGTCGAGAATGGGGAAATGAGACCTCAATTGGTGGGATATATCTTACTATCAACACGGATATTGCTGATATTGTGAATGCAATAAGAGTGCCTACACTAACCTGTAGAAGACAATCAAAATAAACATTAGTACTATAAATCAACATTTTTAAAACCGGACCAAACTGTCCGAAAAAACCAGTAAAAACGGGAATTGGCCAGTTCGCTTGTCTATTTGATTTCAGTTATACAATAGTTTGGTCAACCAATTTTTTTGTATGTATTTTCACCGTTTTATGTACTTGTTATTAGGTTTAACCGTTGTTGAGGGTTGAGGCGACTGATCCATGACCAGGATATCTCATTGGATCGATCTCCAGTCTGGTTTTTAAAACATTGCTATAATTAGAGATTAGCAACATCCTTTTACATTTGGCAACCGGAAATGTTACGAGATAAGTTAATGCAAGACTCTAGATACGACTCAGAAATGCTATTATAATTTAAAAGAGTAGGGAAATAGAGTTGGATTGAGTTGTTTCTTGCTCTTGGCAACATTTTGAAATTCATAATTTTGGCAAACAAAATAAAGAGATCCTATAATTGAAAATATAGATTAATTATTAGACTTACCATCCCAGCAAGTTGAGAGACATCCATGAAAAATGCCAAGGCTGCAGGAACAAGGCCAGTGACTATGGTACTCTTAACAGGAACATGGCTGTGCTTATTTATGTCAGAAAAAAATGGTGGCAATAGTCCATCCCTTGCCATAGCCATCAAAAGTCTTGGCTGAGAAGCATTAAACAAAACATATTAATAATTTTACTGAAAAATATAAGACATCATCAAAGAGAAAGAAGAATTTTATTTCAGCTTTAATAGAAGACAATTATAATTAGGCTGATTATTCTATTTTTTTATAGAAGACATGTCTATGACGTGTCAGCTTAGTGGTAAAAGTTTGACCATATAACTTCAAGTGCCATAGTTAAAATCTCCTGGAGAAGGGAAATGCTCTTTTTTACCAAAACGTGAACGCCGAAACGTAAGAATGATGGTGGCCATTGATTTACATAATATATGCGGCATGGTTTCCACTAATGACAAATATCACGGTTTTGTTTTTTTCACTTGGTGTAAGCTGAGAATGAATAGATGAACATTCACGCGCTTGAGGGAGAGTTCTCTAAACAATGTATACTTGTAATTGTTAGTAATAATTGAATCCGGCCTACTAACCAGACTCAGATTTATGTTGTGTTTGGTTTAACATCAGCCAAGCCGTTCTCGTGTCCCAAGACAGAATTCACCGTGAAAGTAAGAAACTACAGATTCCCGTGGCAACTGAATGGACGTTTGTGCCGTGATTTTTGTTTTTCCGAAAACAGACTTTAGAATAGGCTATTTAAACAAATTATTGCATGTATGTTATTTACAACTTTGAAATGTATCAGAAGTATTATTTTCCTCATTGCATAAACATGAAATTTAACTGAAACTGCAAGTCAATTTAAGAGTTAATGTATGAACTGAGGACATAGAAGGGTTAGGATTAATCTACCTGGGGCAACACTGTTCCAAGCATTGATGAGCATAGTGCTGTAAGAGCCCCAGCATTTATAATGTATCTGTAATCACAATCAAGAAAAATCACTTTGAAAACTACAGCTTTATGAACAATCATAATAGAGTTGCAAGTTTATAAAACTTACGCGGCCCATTGCATTCCGTTGTCAGCAAATGCAGATGAAATGGGGGTGTTAGGATTGATATCATAGTAAGGTACTAAACCAACAACAACAATGGATACTATCATATACAATCCACAACATAGAGACAATGAAGCTGCAATTCCTAGTGGCAAATCTCTTTGAGGATTTTTCACCTGTTGATCATAGTAAAACACCATCAGAATATTTCAACTTACCCTTGAAGTTTCAAAAGAAGGGTCTACAACTACAATAGCAGCGTCAAGGTTTCTAATATGTCCATGACCACTTTGTGGCCACATTATCACTCTGCGGTCACATCATTCGTATCAATGATTTTTAGAATCGGATCGGTTGATTCAACCGGTTGGACAAGGAACTAGTAAATCTAGCGGTTGGTTCTCATTTTTTCTAAAATTGGGTTGAACCGCTATTGATTCAACCTATTAGTTTTTTCTTCAAAATATTTTTGTTAATACTTATTTATTTAGTTATTATTCATCTGGTTCAACCGATTAAAACAACTCAATCATAACACGGACATCTCAGTAATTCGATCTAGTGCCTGGTTTTAAAATAATGTTTCCCATTTAACCGCACTGTCAATGATTGCTAAGCGACCTCAAAGTGACGATTGCAAATGTTTGCATCACCTGTATTTCACTGCAATTTGACCTAAAAAGGTAAATTACATGAAGCAAGATTTATTATCATGATCTATACCTCTTCAGCAGTGCTGGCAATTGCTTCAAAACCTATGTATGCAAAAAAGGCTGTTGCAGAACTAGCAACCATTCCATTTACCCCAAATGGAAAATACCTGTAATTAAAACAAG
>Ga0228711_1007240_pt1 | contig 16157 bp, 8 predicted proteins | sample MedpolnodulmetaG_2_FD_177996 | JGI IMG/M metagenome (GOLD analysis project Ga0228711, IMG submission 177996) | Root nodule microbial communities from Medicago polymorpha collected in Santa Monica, California, United States - brown nodules | ecosystem: Host-associated > Plants > Roots > Nodule...
ATTCTTGCTTCTTTTTTTTTTTTTTTTTTATCTAATTCAAGTAGGTTTTTTTTAATAAGAATTCAAGTAGGCAATTAGAAGGTTCAATCACGAAATAATGGATGGTCCATGAAAATCTTATGACAAAGCCACTCGCCATGTGACTTGCAATCTAGTTTTGATTTATTATTTTATAATAACAATGGGCACGTTATTTTGATGCTATTATTACTTGCAATGAAGAAGGTAGATCATTTTTAAAATGTTTTTTTACGTATCCAATAATTTTGTCCATGGCTAATTTTTGTCCGAGAATTCTGCTGATCGTCTTTAATGAAGTTTTTCAAGTAATCATATTTTTCCCATCCACAAAGCTCCAATCCAATATCTTATTCAAGTGATTTAAGTTTAGTTTCACTCGAATCAATTTAATATAACTTTGGTAAAGTATCTCTAAAATTTTTGTTATATAACTTTAATGAAGTTTTCTCACGTAATCATACTTTTTTTATCTACAAAGCTCGGATATGAGACCTTACGTTAAGTGATTTGAGTCCACTTTCACTCGAACCAATGTAATATAACTTTGGTAAAGTATTCCTAAAACTTTGGTTATACTCCATCCGTTTCAAAATGAATGTCGTTTAAAGTTTTTACACACATATTAAGAAATGCATTAATTAAAAGAAAGAGAGATGTTATTTTACCAAATTAACCATTGGTTTATTTTTCATTAAAGAAAAAATAATATTTTGGAAGTAGTGTGTATAATATTAATTGAATGGTACAATTGAAAAGAAAAAATTATTATTGCATTGAAAACTGAAAGTGACATTCATTTTGGAACAATTTTTTTGGCAAAAACGACACTCATTTTGAAACGGATGGAGTATAACTTTAATGAAGTCTTCTCACATAATCATATTTTTTTATCGACGAAGTTCGAATTCGAGATCTTACTTAAGGGATCCGAGTTAAGTTTCATTCAAACCAATGTAATATAATTTTGGTAAAGTATTCCTAAATCTTTGGTTATATAACTTTAATGCAGTCTTCTCACGTAATCATATTTTTTTAATCTACAAAGCTCTAATCCGAGATCTTACTTAAGAGATCTGAGTTCAGTTTCACTCAAACCAATGTAATATAACTTTGGTAAAGTATCCCTAAAACTTTGGTAATATAACTTTAATGAAGTCTTCTCACGTAATCATATTTTTTTTATCTACAAAGCTCGAATCCAATATCTTAAGTGATCCAAGTTTAATTCTACTTGAATCAATGTAATATAACTTTGAAGTATCCCTAAAATATTTGGCAAAAAAATTGATTAAAAAAAACACCATGTTGAGAATGAATTGCAAATGTGTTATTTAAAAGGTATTAAATATATCAACAAAAGAAAATTACAGTGCCTTACTAGTTAATACTACTAAGTGAATTTGTATAATATTGCAATGTAACAATTAATAATACCATTACCTATAATTCCTAAAAAAAAAATACTATTACCTATAGTTAGCTCTACAACATAAGAATCACATAATTTGAGAGAACAGAACCCTCTCCCCTGCCCTATAAATTGTGTGCGCCAAGCTGAAAATGTCATTAACTTCTTACCAAAGATAAGTTGAATACCTTGGTCATAAAAAATGAAGTCACTCATTCAAATGCTTTTTTCTCTATGGCCTCAAGTAATTTGTTGGTGTTCTACCATAGCCATCATCTTACAACATGTTTCTTCTGTGAGTCTACCTCTACCAAACAATGAAACAGTGCCAGCAGTTTTTGTATTTGGTGACTCTATCGTTGATCCAGGAAATAACAACTATATCAGCACTATTATCAAATGTAATTTTCCACCATATGGTAGAGATTTTGATGGAGGAATTCCAACTGGCAGGTTCAGCAATGGTTTAGTCCCATCAGACCTTGTTGGTACAGAATTTCATTCTCTTCCACTATAATATAGATAAGAGAACATAATAAACTTGTTATTATAATGTTCTTTGTTTAATTTCTTACGAACTTTTTTTTGCTTCATTTTGCAGCTGAAAAATTTGGAGTCAAGAAATTTTTACCTGCTTATCTTGATCCTAATATACAACTTCCTGATCTCCTCACTGGTGTAAGCTTTGCCTCAGGTGGTTCTGGATATGATCCTCTAACCGCACAACTAACGGTAATTACTAATTATTTCAGCAACCTTAATTACACACTCAATTTTTTTAACTGTCAATTTTGTAGAGAAATTTTCTTATTTATTCATCAGTTTCAAAGTTCAATGCAACATAGTAAACAATTGTTTTGTCAACATTAACTATTTATTATAGAGAGAAATAAGTTGAATGAGATAACATATGATTAAGATTATCTTAGGAAAAAGACATAATTACGTCAAAAGTAACAAAATTTATTGATTTTCTCAGTATGTGTAAATAACCTTAAAACGATAACTAAAAAGGAGCTGATCGATTATATACCTTATATCTTAATTAAAGCTAATTCCAATTTCATGTTTTTTTGTGTGATAAGAGTGTGAAGACATTATCAGATCAGTTGGACATGTTCAAGGAATACATGAAGAAGATAGATGAAGCAGTTGGAAGAGAGGAAAGGGCATTGATAGTATCAAAGAGCATATACATAGTCTGCATAGGAAGTGATGACATTGCTAATACTTATGCTCAAACACCATTTAGGCGTTTTCAGTATGATATTCAATCATACACAGATTTCATGGCTTCTGAAGCCTCAAAATTCTTGCAGGTATGTCTTTGGAATACACATATGAACCATAACATTGCGGTAAAATACGGTCATTGTAGTCATAATTGCAGTTGTGATGCCATTGCAGAGATCTCTAAAATCATTATATTGCGGCGCAATTGTGGTTGCACATAGCAATTTGGAATAATGGGATAAATGTTAAATTTTCAATTATAGGACATGTTAACATGTTACCCCTTATACTATAGTCAATTTTAGGTAGAGCAGTATGGTAGCCTTAGACAAATAACTGAAATCTTGTGATTATATTGCTATTTACAGCTAACATTCTCTGTTCATAGCCAAACATCAACTTCTTCAACGAGGGGTGGATTAATTTGGACTGTCAAATATAAATGTATACTATACACTAAGAATATGAAACATGAATGTACTATTTCAAATTTTCAACTTCTTGATAAACCATATACCAAACAAGAACAATTTAATTTGATTTGGAATGCACTTTTGATTTTTGAATTTTCTTTTCACATACTTTATTATATTTTATAGATTAATCTCTAGTCTTTTTGAGTGATAACTTAAAAAGGATTGGGATGCAGGAACTATACAGACTAGGAGGTAGAAGGATTGGAGTATTTGATGTACCAGTTATAGGGTGTGTGCCCTCACAAAGAACACTTGGTGGAGGCATATTTAGAGAATGTTCAAATTCTTCTAATCAAGCAGCAATGCTCTTCAATTCTAAGCTTTTCAAAGAAATGAGGACACTTGGAAAAAAGTACTCAGATGCTAGATTTGTCACTCTTGAATCTTACTATCCGTTCATGGACATCATTCAAAATCCTTCTAAATACGGTAAATACTAAGGTTTAATTACTATATAAGGAAATTAAGTACAAGAGTTATACACATACATTCAATCATATCTTATTATGTAGATATTTGTAAAGGTATTTTAGGAATTAACACTTTAACACGACCTAATGATAAGATATGATTCATAATTGACAAACATGTAACACAATTTTATGCTGTAAATGTAGTGTGCCGTTAGTAATCTCAACTACTAATTAGTCACACACATTTTTTACTAGGCCACATATAATCACCAATTTGATGCCAATATCATGTGCCCACAAAGTCACATACCATAGAGGCATGAAATACATATACATGTTCATATAAATGTAGGTTTCAAAACAAAACAAAAAAACTTGATGTATATGTTTACCTCAATCGTTTCTTCAAGCACTTCCCATGGGACATATAAATTAGCACACGAAAGCCCTCAACGTCTAACTCTTTTTACTTTATTTTTTTGGTTTCAAAGAGCCTAACAACGAAACTCGCATACACTAAATGAAAAAGAAAAAAAAAAGAGTATTGTGTGTTTGAACATGCACCCCGACACTCATATTTCTCCGCAACTTTTTACAATTTGAGGTGCACTTAAATTACAACATCAATTTTTTTTCCTATTCTTCTACCTTTTCAACTTTATTAGCATTTGGTATCTAATAGATTATCAATATATAATGATATCATACACTTTTTTCATTTCTTGAGAAATGATTAAAAAAAAAATCAAAACATGTCTTAAATTATTATAATTTTATCTAGAACTTTTGAATCATTCTCATATTTATAATTGACTGATTGGTTTGTAAATTTGGTGGTTAATAATTAGGTTTTAATGAGACAGAGAGAGGATGCTGTGGTACAGGGAATTTAGAAGTTGGAATTTTGTGCAACCCTTTCAGCATAAACACATGTTCAAATCCTTCAGATTACGTATTTTGGGACAGTTATCATCCTACAGAGAAAGCTTACAATGTGCTTAGTTCACTTGTACTTGATAAAAAAATCAAGGACTTCTTCTAAAAACACTTTTGATCTCATTCTAAATTGCTATTTAATAATGTATTTTTCTTCTTTCTAATAGTGTGATTACATAATAAGATGTGATCAAATGATTTCATTGTATGTCTAAACGGTACCATATAACATGCATGGAAATGAGTTACTTCATGATATTTAGCTGCATGGATTTATGGTTCCTTTGTGATGAGAATATATATTATCTAGCATATTTATTTCAATTTGAACAATTATGATGTTAGGATGACAATGTAAAAGCTACTATTCCAATTGAGAAATTATTACATTTGCAAGAAAATAGTTCAAGCACAATTTTGATGTCAATCACACTTCCTAAGGTTATAATTGTTGTATTTTTGGTGTATTTAGAGATATTTCAAAAGTTACAAGTCCCACTTAGGATGATTTTGTGAGAACGTCAACATCTTTATATACTAACGTGTGATATGAACATGCAAACAAGCTAGTAAGACCTTTTGCTCATAAGATTAGGCCAACATTTTTGGTTTAATTGGTGAATCGATCGATTTCCCCCACCTCCAGCTACGATAAATAGGCGCCGCAATGCAACCTTTTTTATGGCTATATATATATATATCATTTTACTTGTATTTGTTTGCTCCACATGGGACTTCAATTAGGTATGCAGTATCTAGTCTAAAGATTCCAGACAAATTGGTTCAGTTTTGAACCAATTGAAGTTGGTTTCATATCAATGAGAAAATGTATGGTGATACCTATAAAACAGACACTCTTGTGGAAACACATTATCTGCATGAGCTTTCTTTCGTGATAAACTTAGAAAACCTTTCCCAATGGATTGAACAACTACAAGTGCCTCATTTGGCTATCTTTCCATGCACCTATTTTAAGGAAGCAAGAATAGAATTTGCAAGTGCAAACAATTAATTCACTTTTAAATAAGTGTTTAAAGTTCTTTCACATAAACCAATAAAAAACAATAAATGAATGGATGCACGTAACCATTTTACAAAACTGTTGCGATTAACTATTGAATATTAACACATGCAAAGTGATACTCCATCCGTCTTATATTATATATTATATGTCTCGTTTGTTATATTTACTTGTCTCATATTATTTATTTCTTTATATTAACAACGAAACATTATTTACTTTTTTCCAATAATACTATCATTGTATCTCTAACACACTATCAATTACCCTAGTGACCGCTATTAATAAAGTTGTTTTAGAAACTCGTTTTATCATTAAAATCAACACAACTTAATTATAATGAGACATTTATAATAAGACTGATGAAGTATATAATAGTTTGAAAGTGATGCACACAATAGTATTCATTTGGGGGCAAAATTAAAATAAATTAATTAATATTGTATTAAGAAAATAAAACACATTGTCATACCCTGATTTTTGACCAATTAATATTTTTATTCGCGCTTTAATCAATTAAAAAAAACCCATTTCATTCGTAGTTCAAACAGTTAAAATCTTTGCTTTGTTTTTAAATAAGTTACACGTCCTTTTATTCGTTTTTGAAGAAGTTAAACGTTTTACTCGTACTGTAGATAGTTAAGATATTTTTATTCGTATCGTAGGCAGTTAAAACCTTTTTTGTTCGTTGTTAGATAATTAAAACATTTTTGTTTGTATTTTAGATGGTTAAAATTTTTCATTCGTATTCTAGTTAGTTAAAACATTTTTATTCGTATTTTAGAAAGTTGAAAGTTTCTTTTCGTATTTTAGTTAGTTAAAACTGTTATTTTCGTATTTTAATCGTATTTTAGTTAGTGAAAATATTCTCATTCGTATATCTGAAACCTGTTTGTTTGTAATTTTAAAAAATTTATTAGTATTTTAATCAGTTAAAAAAGTTTTTATTCATATTTTAAAAGCCGAGTGATTTTGTCGTCTCAGACGAAATTTCGGCAGAGGGGTATTTTAAAATACCTCATTTGGTTACCGAAAGGGACAGTTTTAATTACTTTTTTTTATTTTTATTATTATTATTTTCTTCTATTCATTTCCTTTTTTTAATTAATTCATGTTTCTTTTTTTTTTTTATCATTTTTTTTCTTTTAACTTTCGTTTTTATCCTTTTATTATTTAAGTTATTTTATTTTATTATTATTTTTTTAAGTCTTTTTAATCATTTTGGTCCAAGAGTCTTTAGTCCTTTTAGTCCAGGTGGCAAGCTTCTATTGGTCCTCCATTCAGCTGCAAGGGTCATTTGGTCCAATCGAACAGGGACACCTCACCTGCATACCTGCAAACCCTAGTTTGTACAGCTATAAATAGTAGCATTAAATTCTGCCACTTCACCAATACTCCAACTGTTCCTTTTTAAGTGTCTTTTTAGAAAATTAACACAATAATAGTGATGTGTATTTTTGCACAATATCTTCCTATTATACCCTCATTTTAATCCACTAATAAATTCATATTTTTTGCACACACTTGTAAATTTAATATGTTATCTTTCGAGTAAATAGGCAATTACCCCCCTGAAATTGTAAGTTTCGTCAATTACCCCCCTGAAATTGCACAACGTTAATCAATTTACCCCCTCCGTCAAATTTTTCTGTTAGTGAACATGTCGTTTTGCAAATACCCCCCCAAAGTTTTGCACTTATGTACAAAATGCCCCTGGAACTTGAAAAATTATATTTTTTTTTATGTGTAATGAGAACTATTGTTGTTCTTTTTTATTTATTTATTTAGGGGGAAATAGGATAGAAAGGTAACATAGTGATTTTCTTGATGGTTGATTTATTAAATTTAATATGGAGAAGTGAATGAATGATACCATCTTAAAAATATGAACTAATCTAGGGTTTGGTCTTTTCTTTTTCACATTGCATGTCATATTAGAGGAAAATGCATAGACCTTAAATCTTAGACTATGTGAATTATTTGAGAAATGGAAAGCCTTTATATTATTCTATGAATTGTGAGTTATGCTCCAAGGTTCTTGGCTTGTTTTAGTATCAAAATGAAAAAAGGCTCTATGTCATGCTTTATACAAGAAAATTAGTTCACATCTAATTATGTACAAATCTTGTTCTTGTCTTGTGAAGGTGGAGCTCACTCCTTAATTGTGACTTTCTTTCTCCTTATTGCTACTCATGCTAAGCCTAAGCCTGGTAAACTCAAATTGATGAGTGTGAATTCTCTCAGGACCGTTGTAAAAATAATCATTATTGTCACTTTAAAAAATACACATTTTTCCCTTCCCCAATTTTAAAAAAAAAAACTATGGAAAAAGCAAACATGTACAAGCCTATTTTGATGTAGGCTTAATTGCAGTTTTAGCCCCCTAACTTTCCCAAAGTTGCGATTTTGGCCCCCTAAGAAAAAAAAACTACAAAACCGCCCCCTAAGTTTTGCACCTGTGGCAGTTTTGGCCCCCAAGGCTAATATTGATTCGGTCTACGTTGCCGTGGCACCCTAAGTGAGGTGCCACGTGTTATTTTTTTATTTTTTTTTTGGCCTTGGGGGGCCAAAACTGCTACAGCTGCAAAACTTAGGGGGCGGTTTTGTAGTTTTTTTTTCTTAGGGGCCAAAATCGCAACTTTGGAAAAGTTAGGGGGCTAAAACTGCAATTAAGTCTTTGATGTATATATGCATGTAGTTTTCCCAAACTCCAAAATTAATAGTTAGCTTTAATATTTAACTGTTAATTGTTTGCCTTTAAGAAAAAAATAATATATATTTTTAAGTTCGGAGGGCATTTTGCACATAAGTGCAAAACTTCAGGGGGGGTATTTGCAAAACATCACATTCACTAACAGAAAAATTTGATGGAAGGGGTAAATTGATTAACGTTGTGAAATTTCAGGGGGTAATTGAAGTTTTGTTATTTTCGAGGGAGTTATTGACAAAAGTTACAATTTCAGGGGGGTAATTGCTTATTTACTCGTTATCTTTCTCTTGTAATAAACGATTGTCAGTTATTATCCTTCTCTCCAACAAATTCCTTTTTTTTTTGCGTACTCTCTCTCATAAAAAACAATTGTCAATTTTCTAAATATTGTGCACATCTTTTAATCAAAGTTAAGAAAAAATTAACTTTCTTCCACTCGAAATTGTTAACAATTGCTACTCATCTTATTTATAGAATTATAACTCTTTTTGAAACCATTGTTTGGAACAAAATTTTGTTTAAATTTGAAGATAACATGAAACAAACTTTGTTTTAAAAAAAAAACAAATTTTGTTTAAAAAACAAACTTTAGTTTTCCAAATAGATAGCATTAATTACTTTTATTGAAAAAGATAAAAGTAATTGACAAATCATACCCTTAAAATACCAAAAAGACAATTAAATAGGAAAGGAAAATTCACCCTAAAAAGACACTTAAAAAGGAACGGAGGGAGTAATTGACAGTCGCTGCCAAATATTTACAAACCCTAATTTCTAGCTTTTCAACCCTTTTTCAAATCAAACACAAAAAATGGGAAGAACATTCACGAACAATTTTCCAGAAATGAAGAACACTCAATAATTTCCCAAAGTTCAATCTCATCCATAACCACAAACAACAATCCAGATTTGGATTACTGGCTCAAATTCAAAAATCAATAAGTATTATAACAACAACCAAATCGGTTTTCTCAACATAAACTCACCAAATCTACACATAATCCGAATCCTCAACAATAACTCGTCATCTACCACAACTGAAACCGTCACCAACATTTCGTTTTCGAAACCGACGAACAAGCACAACAACAAAAGCAAATCAACCAAGCTTACACACAAGGCGTCGGATCCGAACCGAAGACGAGGAGAGGTAGCAGATTCGATCCGTTTTGTTTCAGAGGAAGAGGTAATTTTCGTAGGTCTTTTGCCTTGCCTTTGATGTTTAGTTTTTAGATCTAGAAGTTTCAATCGTTGTTTTCAAAAAGATAGTCTCGGATCCGAACTGAGGAAGAAGAGACAGTTGATTTGGTAAAAAAAAAATTAAAAAAATTATAGGGGAGCTCCGACGCAGCGGCGCTACGGCGGATCACCGTGTCGGAGGAACTCCGACCGCCTCCTTCCATCTTTTCCGGTCTCTAGCTTTAATCTTAGAGAGAGATTTTGTTTGAGCATATGTGTTTTTCTTTCTTTGAATCGGCTTTTATACCTTTTTTATTGCCTGAATCCTGTACATGTTATCCCTAGTCTTATCATGCACTTTTTGAAGCTAGGTCGTCAGATCGTAGATCTGACGGCCAATGATGCACTTGTGTTTGATATCATGCGCACCTATGCATCATTCTTTTACGTATTGTTTTTTCTAACCGTCAGATCTACGATCTGACGGTCACTGTTTATTCTCTGTTTGACTTGTATATGCGCATACCTATTGCATGATATGTACACTGTTGTTCTTCTGGCCATCAGATCTGGATTCAACGATCCTGATCTGTTTGACTGTCTCCTTAAGCCCAGGTACAAATGCAAGGCCCATTTCTTTTCAAAATTCTCTACAGTTTTACTGCTTTACTCCATGCTTTTAATTTTTGCACCCCTTTCCTATAAAAAAATTTCTTCTTATTTTTTTAAAAGCTCCTTTAATTTTTATTTAGTTTTTTTTTTATTCCCATTGTTTTTTAGTTTATTAAGTTTATGGTCACATTTTTTTTACTAATTTTCTTTGGTGCATTTATCTACTTTAGTATAGTTATCTTCATTTTCTTTTTTGTTCATATTAAGTTTATCTTTATTTGCTTGTTATTTGTTTTTTTTAGTTTATTTCCTTTTTATAATTGCATTATTATTTAGAATCATTTCATGCATGTTTAATTTTTTGTCATTTTATTTTATTATCATTAAATTTTTAGTGTGTATAATAGGTATTGATGTAACATGATGCATGCATTTTTATCTTGTTATTTGCATTTATTTGAAGCTTTAGCATGTATATAGGGACTATGTAACATCATATAATAAAATATGCACCGACACCATAATTTATTTTACCGCATTGTGTTAGGACCGTGAGCGAGGACCAAATGAATTAGTGACAAATTAGGGTAAATTTTTGAACTAATTTGAGAGCCTTTAAAAATGAACAACTAGTAATTTTAGGATGGAATTTTACTTGGGGTCCAACATCCTTGGTAATTCCTATCACATTTTTACTTTTTTTTACGTTAGGTCGAAACGCTTAGTTTCTTTTACCGTTAGCTTAGAAAAATATTTTTTACCAAAAAAAATCAAATATATCAAACATCAAAAATATTTTCTTAAGAAACTTTGGACTTTAACCCAAGAGCTTGTTTTCCTTTTATTTTGTTAATCAATTTTTTAAACAATTTTAATATCCATATTAGACTTGGATTTCTTTTAATTAAAATCAAACAACCTCACTTCTTTTATTCTTCTATGCCTTTGAGGCCTCTTTTCTCTTCTTAAAACCATCTTCAAAAACTTTAAATTCAATCCAACTCACCAAATAATTTTTTAAGAGTGAACTACATTGGTTTTGATCCCTTTTTTTTAAGGGTATGTAGACAAAGGACTCAATCCTTCCAAATCAAATAAAAATAACCAAAAACATGCTTCTTCTCCCTCCATTCTTTCACTTAGACATTTAGGCAATTATTTTCAAAATAAGCAAATAACTTAGCACAAGATAATTTAAGCAAAAGGCTCCTACGGAGTACCGTAGTCGTTTAGGGTGCGTCAAACCTTCCCTATTCGAAACCAACCCCCAGACCTTTAATCTCTCAAGGGTTTTTACTCACTTTTTCCCTTCCCATGAATAAAAGTAGAGAGTTCAAAGATTGACGATTCAAAACCAAACAATAGTTTGATATCCGAAAATCAAGAGCACACTTATTTTAGAACGGAAAAGTACCTTCAATTTTCACACCTTAATATTTTTTTTTTGGGTTAATAGGTCTTTACTCCCCTGTAATATAGGCCACTTTTGGTTTTGCCCCCAGTAAAAAAAAAATTTGGATTTGGTCCTTGTAAAAAAAATTTGTTTTAGAATACCACCTAGGCCAGCTGACTGTGCATTTTCGCTGATGTGGCGCGCTGACTGTATAATTATTTTTATTTTTTTAAGGGGTACACGTGGCATTCGTGATTTTTTTCAAAAAAAATTTAAAAAAATTAAAAAAACGAAATAAATTCTGAAAAAAATTTAAAAAGTAACGGAAAAATTAAAAAATTCTGGAAAAATTAATAAAAATGATTAAAAAAATCTGGTAAAATGAAAAATAATGAACAAAAATCTAGATAATTTAATCCAAAAAATCTGGAAAAAATGAAAACAGTATGGAAAAAATTAATATATATTGAACTTTTCAAAAAAATTATAAAAAAATCTGAATTAAATTAAAATTATAAAAAAATTCGAACTAAGGGCTTGTCATATAAGTTTTTTTTTCCAATCTGAACTTTTGTATTAAAAAGTTTTTTTTATTTTATTTTTTATACAAAAAATAAAAATATTGGAAAATATTTTCATAATTAAAAAACCATAACATTAGATCATGAAGAATAGAATTAAGGGCTAGTTATTCAACAATATAACAAGACTTATATACCGGTGTCAATCAATATCCATTGTATCATGTTGTTAATCTAGATTATATTTTTGAATAAAATAAAATTCTAGAAATTAATTTTCAAAATCAAAATAATTGTATAATATAAAATTTTTGAATTTTTTTATAATTTTAATTTAATTCAGATTTTTTTTGTAAATTTCGATATATATTAATTTTTTTCCAGAATTTTTTCATTAAATTTTCTAGATTTTTTCATTTTTCCGTTATTTTAATTTTTTTTCATTTTTATTAATTTTCCAGAATTTATTTATTTTTTAAGAATTTTTTTTATTTTTAAAAAAAAAATCCCAAATGGCACGTGTACCCCTCAAAAAAATAAAAATAAAATAAAAAATTATACAGTCAGCACGCCACATCATTCGAAAAAGGTGACGCAGCATGCCACAACAGCGAAAATGCTCAGTCAGCTGACCTAGATGGGTATTCTAAAACAAATTTTTTTTACTAGGACCAAATCCAAAAAAAAATAAAATACAGGGGGCAAAACCAAAAGTGGCCTATATTACAGGGTAAAGACCTATTAACCTTTTTTTTTACAAAGTTTAATGTTGGTATTGCTATGACAAAGAATTGGAACAACACAACCAATGAATAGAGTTCAGAAAATTGAAAACTGTGCCCTTTAATCTTCCCTTGGCTAACAAGAAATAGCTAGCACCTTTACCTTTACCATGACAGTTAAGTAGCTGATACCAACAGGTAAAGTGTTACATAGTTCCTACGTATTAAAAAATGTGTCAAACAAGTCCCTACCCTTTATAAATCAACATTCTTCAAGGTTGAATCAAAAGAGTGAGATTCAATTCAAATCACATGATGAAGCTTTTCACCCTTATTAAATCTTTTTATGTCAGTCCTTTTCTGGTTTTGTTTTATCCATTTGTTGTGACAGCTGCATTTGATGAAGGTCCTTATAAAAACCATTCATTTCCTGCTGTTATAGCATTTGGTGATTCAATCTTGGATACTGGCAACAACAACTATATTTCAACATTAGTGAAGGCAGATTTCAAACCGTACGGGAGGGATTTTATTGGAGGAAAAGCGACAGGAAGGTTTTGCAATGGAAAAATCCCTTCAGATGTTTTTCGTACGTAGTTCTAACATCTAAATGCTAACTAATATGCTTCTTATTATTGTGTTAAATATGATTTTCGTCTCTTAAGATTTTCATTTTTTGTTTTTAGTCCTTATTATACCTTTGATCCCTAAGAAGGACTGAAAGTACACAATTTTGTAATTTGTATGGACTGCAAAATGTATACAAGGACTAGAAACAAACTTTGAGATAATTTATAAGGACTAAAAACTAATTTAACTCAAAAAACTTGCATCGTTCGTTATGCTAGAGAATTTTCATGTAATTGCAGTTGAATACCTTGGTATTAAGGAGGCTATGCCAGCTTATCTTGATCCAAATTTGAGTACTGAAGACCTCTTAACTGGAGTGTGTTTTGCATCTGCTGGTTCAGGATATGATCCTCTTACAATTGAACTAGCAGTAATAGTTTCTGTCTTTCAAATTTTAAGTTTACTTCTAAATTAGTTTCTACAAAAAATGGCATAACATTTTTTATTTTTTGTGCTATATATTAGTCAGTGTTATCATCAGAGGATCAACTAGATATGTTCAAAGAGTATATAGGAAAACTGAAGGAAGCTGTGGGGGAAAATAGGACAGCTGAGATTATAGCAAATAGCATGCTTATCATAAGCATGGGAACCAATGATATTGCAGGAACATATTATCTGTTTCCATTCAGAAAGCATGAGTATGATATAGAAAAGTATACAAGCATGCTGATCAGTGCAAATTCAAAATTTGTTGAGGTATGCTTTTGATGTGAAAATGGAACAATATTTGCATTCAAGAAGAAAAATATATTTATAAGGACTAAATAATAATACAAAATATTTTTACCAGCCTAAAATAAAAATATCGTATACTTGCAGGACCAAAAATATATTTAAACCATATTTTAATCAACAATGTTTCCATTGGTTAAGAGGTGGACAATAACACCCTATATATTAGAAAAGTTCATGGTTTGATGGAAATTTCATGATGAAGGATCTTTATCTATTGGGAGCAAGAAGGATTGGAATATTCAGTTTATCACCAATAGGATGTGTGCCACTGCAAAGAACCATAAAAGGAGGCCTATTAAGGGAATGTGTAGAGATTTTAAATGAGGGAGCATTGATCTATAACTCCAAGCTTTCCTCTTCAATTATAGATCTAGCAAAAAAACTTCCAGATTCCAGGCTTGTCTACCTTGAGAACTTTAGTCAATTGCATGACATTATCATAAACCACAATGACTATGGTAAGTATCTCAAGTTCATACTCTTTAGGTTCTCTCACCACAGATAAATTTCATGGCATGAAGCTTATATATTTCCTACTTCAACTTAAATAAGTGTGTCTCAGGCGATACTTGTCGCCTTGTCTATTGACCCAAAAAAATTCATTTACATGATTCCTTAACTAGTGTCTTATTTTTATTATATATGAGAATATTTATCTGACTTACTAAAAATATTACCAACAGTATTCCTGCTTGAACTAAGATTAACTGACTTACTCATTTTTGTGGGTCAGGATTTGAAAATGGGGATGCTTCATGCTGTGGCATTGCAAATATAGAACTTGGTCCTCTCTGTAGTTCTTTCACCTTAAAAGTGTGTAATGATACCTCACAATATGTGTTCTGGGACAGTTATCACCCCACAGAGAAAGCTTACAAAATACTTGTCAAAGAAATCTTAGAAAAGAAGCTTGATGACTTTGTTTGAAAATATAATTTTCTTTTCTAGAGTAGGACTTATACCCTCCAGTGGCTCTAACGCTGAGATTGAAAAACCATTTAATATATTTTACCAGTCTATGAATTATACTGTACAATGAAATTAAATATAGTAACAGACCTTGGATATGTCATGCTTAATATATGGAAAAATTGAAAAGATCTTATGATAAGCATGAATATTTTAACTAGCTGTTTCTTTATAAGTTTTTTTTGGTAATAAAAAGTTTTAGGCGAGTTGGGTTTCAGAGGCTCGTCAAAGTCGGAGAAAGTTTAAGATTCAGAGATCGCTTGCACTTAGAGAGGTCCCTACATCGACAATGAGCTGAATTCTTACCAACCGGACAAATTTACATTGGCAGTTCCTTTATAAGTTTAAATCAAGATGGAAAATTGAATTTTATATTGGTTTTAACCGTTGAGTATTTGAATAATAGTCCAAGATTGACTGGTGAAAATGTTATCTCTATCTGAAAACTATGGAAGATAGAAACTTGTGGAGCCTCACAACTTTGAAAGAGTAAAAATGAAAATGAGTATACTCCATGTAAGTATCTCTTTGTTTGGAATTTAGGAAAGCTTCCAATAAAATCATTCCGAAGAGATGTCATACCATACTTGCTTAGGGATTGGCAAAGGCTGCAAAAGACTAGCAGGAGATAACTTGATAATTCTTCCTTTGGCAAAGGTTGGCGCAAGTAGCACCATGTTTTGTAATGTCAGCTTTCATTCTTTTCCAATAAAGCATGTCAGCTATCTTCTTATATTAGGTTCTAAAGACCACCCTTGAGGAATTAGTGAATAGTTACACCAGTTACTACTCCCTCTTGTAACAAAACTAGTTAACTTTTGCTATTACACCTCAAAAAATACTTTTGCAATTACAGTCCAAAACATGACAATGACAACTATAGGAGATCTTGAAAGCATGGTGATGTATGTTGCCAAGGCGTTGGTCGCATACAAAGAGTTCTCATTTGAATAGATATATTCAAATGAGGTTTGAGAACTCCTTTATATCTTGTGCTATTTGCCACAACACCGTTTTAAACGGCTTTGTTTGAGAGTTAACAGAAAAATGGAGGTAGGTGCTTGAGAGGGTAAAACGATAAAAATCTCTCAACTTGTTTGAAATATTTAAAGAGGAGGAAAATAATGCTTATAATTTAATACTAATAACTTTTGTTTATTTGAACTATTATTAAA
>Ga0228711_1007241_pt1 | contig 16156 bp, 10 predicted proteins | sample MedpolnodulmetaG_2_FD_177996 | JGI IMG/M metagenome (GOLD analysis project Ga0228711, IMG submission 177996) | Root nodule microbial communities from Medicago polymorpha collected in Santa Monica, California, United States - brown nodules | ecosystem: Host-associated > Plants > Roots > Nodule...
GAAAATATTAAGTGACATAAAGTTCATTCTATGAAAATTAATATTGGATTCCTCAACTTTGTTTCTTTCTAATACCATTTGCACATGAGTACAAGTTTACAACTTATGCATTGGTATACCAGATATGATAATAAGGATCAGAATCGCAAAACTCGCTATCACCAATGTTGATATTATTATAATCTAATTATAAAAGTGATTAAATTTAACCAATTTAATCAAATTTCTATTCAACATGCACCTTTTTCAGAGTATCACAAGTAAGTAGAAATTGCGTGCACACATACACACCTTTCATTGAACCTCCTTTTGAAGCATGTTTTCATTAACTCAATGATGGGCTTGCAATAAGAACAAAGTACAAATACAATTGCCTTTGAGGCACAAACCTCTGATAACTCACCAAAAGAGAATCCCCCCCTAACTGACACAACCGCACCACTACTGTATCAAGACAGCAGCATGGCTTTTACAACAAAAGTCACCTGAAAGCACTAAAAAAACCCAACTGCACAGCAACAACACAACACCAAAAATAGTGACAGAGCCAAACACCAAGATCTAAACAAAACCGCAAGACACCTGAAAGCTCAAAACAGCAGACCAGCTGAGGACGGGGGAACTGAAACTCCTAAAACATGATATAGAAAAAAAACACACAGCATCATGTGACTATCTTTAATCACCTAATTATTTTGTATCAATGTCTTTCTATCATTTCCCCATTGTGAAGGAAAAAGGTGAAAGTCTTTCTTGTATTGTTATTATCTATATCTTTCTTTGTATTAAAATTCAACTTGACAGCTATTTGAAAACATTAAGAGCCATGATAATATAAGAGGAAACTAGAATTGATTTAACCGAGAAAGTGATATTAGAAAATAAGTAATTGAATGAAGAGATAATTCAATAGAATCACAACATGATCTGTTTTCCTTAATTATTTGATTTTTTTTACAAGTTTTCTTGCATATAATCAATAACTAAACGAACAAAACTAGCAAAGCATGAAATCTATAGAAAATTGAATGCATTTTCATACCAAATCCAGATCAAGAAAATTTAAAAGACTAACCTTAGCTGTTGCTTTTAGTGCATCATCTTCACCATAAAGCTTGATGTATTTGTTTATATGCCTCATCAGCTTCTTCATAATTTTAGCAGTTAGCGTATTTACAACAATTTCAATTTGCTAACTAAGCACTACTGCATCATTATCATTGGTTTTGGTAGCATGTTAGTTTAGCACATTTATATTGATAGCTTTCATATTTTATGTAAATTGTATGTATTGATTGGATTTGTGTGTTCGTTTTTGGAAATTGATTTTTTTCCATTGTCTCCATTTTTTTTCTTCACAGGACCGTGGTAAAACCCCACAGGTGCTTAACAATGCCAAGCGAATAATAGAGGCAATTTGGATATGTTCAAACTATTCCTAGAAATTCTGCAATTGCCGCACCGTACACATTGAGCATTCATCAGAAGGCAAAGGCTTTCCAGGGTTATAATCTGCATCAGATTTCTGAAGAAGATCGTGGGCTACTTGTGAACAATGCTTGGGATTCAGAGAATGGATACTTGGTTTGGTTCTACAGGGTCTCATGCCCTTTATTGATACCTAATGTTCCTAATAATTCGTCGAAGCCTGCTAATCTAGTGGTTCTCTTAGAGGAGGAACATGGTGTTGAGCGATTGTATGTCATCTGCAGGATCATGGGCTTGACAATTAATTCAATTGAACAGAATCTGGAGTATGCAGACTATCCTTTATACATGGCTATGGAACAGATTGTAGCTCAGGCCACGCGTGCGACTCAATACCAGTCATTGAGGCGTAAGCGGAGAAATGTTAGGCAATATAATTCACAGACTTAGTGATGTCTGGATATTGTTTTGAGTTTTATGTTTTAAGAAGTTGAATGTGAACCTATATAGTTGGTCCTTATGAACCTATGTACTTGGTCGTTATGACATTTGAATGGATTTATGAAATTTTGTAATTTCAATTCTCAGCTTTCATACTCTTATTGTCTATTTCAATCAATATTATTATCCTATTTATTGTCGTTCCATTAATTCAAAAAAATAACTCAATTCATTACTCAGTTGCTATGTGCGCTACTTGTTCATGTTTTAAGTTAATTCCAATTCTGAATCATTACTGTGCTACTGTTGGTGCGTCGAACCTTTGTGAAAGCTGTGTGGCTAATTAATCCAACAATGCCATGCTAGTTTCATCAAATTGGTGGATAAATTGCTTGCTGCAACTTTGTTCTTATAATTAAGGCATGTGTTCATGTCAAAACAATGAAAATATATGCAGACTTTTAATGTGATAGGAAGAAATACGATTTACCTGCTAATTGATTGCAATTGAGTGAAATTAACACTGTTTGTTAGTATGATTGTTATGGAAAATCTCAAAATCACAAGGTTTAGAATAAAATTCAAGTGGAGTGCAAAAGAGGAAATAATAGAACCAAAACTGTTTCTGTCTTATATAACTGCCGTAACATGCAGTAATTTCCGTGACATGCCGTTCTGAAGATATCTCCCTAACATATCCGGTTTATATCTCCCTAAAGTATCTTGTATTTATCTTCCTAACTAGTTCGGTATATATGGGCCTTTGGAGATTTTTGGGGTGCTTGAAAAGCAATCAATAATTGCATTGAAAGGAAAAAAAAATTATTTTTTTTGGTATGTGTAATTAACGTTGAAACGGTAATTAGAAAGAAACGGAGATAACGATGATAAGTGATTGTAGCTGTATTTATTTTTGGGTTAATTAAGTAAATGGTCCCTATAAATATTCAGAATTTTGTTTTTAGTCCCTACAAAATAAAATCACACTATTTAGTCCTTATAAAATTTTCCATCAGCATTTTTAGTCCCTGTAAAAAATTTCCATCAACATTTTTGGTCCCTAAAATGCTTAAGGAAAATGTCACAGGGACTAAAAAGTGTGATTTTATTTCATAGGGACTAAAAACAAAACTGTGAATATTTTTAGGGACTAAAAACATAATTAACCCTTTATTTTTTAATTTATTAGTTGTAAGTTTTGGGTGAAAAACCTTGAATGGGGTGTATGGAGAAATGTGGCCTGCTGGTGCCAGACGAATGAAGGGTGAAGACATTAGTGAGGATGATATCTCTAGTACTCTGGGAAGGCAGTTTGTGGAAGCTGTAGACAGTGAACATTTGGATGTTCCAAAGTTTAATGGGGTTTAGCTATGTTTGTGTTGCACTTGGTTTGTGGTTTTCTTATATATTTTGAAACAACACCAATGCTGACTTTGGTTTTGGTTATTTTTTTCATTTGTTTATGCTTAATGTGCAGCATTTTGGTCAATCTCCCCTTCCTGCTTATGAACCAACGTATGATTGGGAAAATGAGAGCTCATTGATCCGTCTAAGTATGGAAATCCTTAGATGTTTCTAGTAGAGTTTTCTAGTAGGATTATCTGGTGAGTGTTATGCTGTAGCTATTGATGGAACAATTTGATGAATTGCTTTCTCTCATTGAGCTGCCAATGCCATTTAAATTTTAGTTTTTATGCCAAGTGCTGGTTAAAGTTTCTGACTCAAAGTTCTGTTTTCAAATTCATTTTTGTGTAGAGCGCTTTGACGGTACGATTTTCTTATACAATAGGGAGATAAGAGAGAAATTTATCCTAAGATTTTTACTTTCATATCACACCAACCGAAATGCAGGAGATGTAAGCCATACAAGACCAATTTTAACAAATTTTCTTGGATATGATTTATTTAGTTTGAATACATCAAATCAGTTGATGATTTCATACTGACAATGATCATTCTCTTTTAAACAAATTCTAGGCCAAAGTTACCTGTGAACCACGCACGATTTTTTATTCAGATGCACCGTCTGCTTCAGTTTGTTTGTTAATCCAGTTGGAGAAGTATGCTACTGAAGAAGGCGGAGTTAATCCTTCTGTTTATGCTTGTAAAGATTCAGTACACATCAATGTTTTTCTTCTATTGTTGTGGATGCCGTTTTCTTTATGCTTTAGTCAGGAATTATAGACCAGGGTTCCTTTTTTATGCCACTGTAGTATGTGGAAGCACCTGTGTCAGATGACTCTTCCATAGTTGTATAATTTTATTTTTTTTTTATTTTCATTTCACTAGAATATAAATGGGAAGATTCTAGAATAATTGCAAAGATGGAAACTCAAAAAGCAACTTGTTGTTGCTTGCCTCAAAAGAAAGGTTTTTACTTAAATTACTCAAGCTTTACACCGAGAAATAGTATTAAGCATTTAAGCCTATTTTTTATGGACCAATTGTTAGGGAACTAACAGTGGTTGACCACTAACAGCTACGGAAATGAGATTATTCGCCCTTAGATTTTAATGATTCGAAGAGATTGGATATACAAAGGAGCTATTCTCCACTACACTTGAGCATTCTCTGGTTCAAAAATCACAACAAATTTCCTACCTTCCATATGGGAAGAGTTTGTCCTATTTACCAGAGATAGGACCAACAGAATACAAAATTAACTAGAATAGAGAATAACTAATTAACAAACGAACTATTAAATAACTAACTCAACTAACTGTTATTTTACAACATTCCCCTTTATCATATAATAAACCTGCATAACTCTATCCTCTGTTATAGGCTCTTTTTGATGCCTAACAGAAGTGCAAAAGAGCGTAAAGGGAGAGTAGAAGTGTATAGACTAAAGATTTATACTATGGGGATCTAAAAGATAATGAGCCTAGACATCTTAACAAGAAAACTAAATTAAGACCTGAATAGGTATTTTATGCAATTTCAAGGGTAGGTTTCCCGATCAAACTTTAAAAGAAAGTTTTGGACAGATGGAAACTATTCAAACTTTAATGCAATTTCTCCAATCCAAACTGCAAGGGAAGGTTTCCTCATCAAACTTTAAAAAAAACTTTTTGAAGGATGGAAAAAATTCAAACTTAACAAACCTTCTCAATTATTGTACTAGTAAGACCTGTACAAATAGTAAATCTGCTGATATAAAACTCAAACTGAATAGGTATTTTATACACAAAAACAAGTGTTATGGTTAATAATACACAAAATTATGAGAACAAATGAGTTTCCTAACTTCTGCTGTTCCAAAACTATAATAGTACAGAAATGTGGGAAGTATTATAATAGTTACCTAGCTTCTATTACACTACTAACTGTAATTAGTTTGGCAAAACAGAATTAGTTAACTCCATAGATGATAATCAGAAGTCGCTTGTTCAGCTGCAACACAAATAAATCTACAGTTTCTAACCAACTTCATAACGTTCATCTTGATCTAAAATCGTAAATTTAACAATACTGTTAACGAACTCATACCTGAAAACTTAAGACAACAAAAACAATTAACCCTTCATTCCTCTGAAAGGAAAAAAATTTTCCTTATAAACTGCCATCTGCGCAGGAAATGACTTTCTTTTAAGTCCAATTTTCTCAATTCCTTGGGTACTAAAATCAAACCAACCCAGCTCCCCATTTTCATCCCTGAAAAATATCCAGTTCTTGTCCCCAACTGAGATAGAAGAGATAATATCATAATCTAGGGGTCCTACAACGAAGAACTTAGTCCATGATTCCTTTACACCAAGTTCACCCAAAACCCAAACATCAAAATAAGGCTCCCTGTCATAACTAGTGATGAGAGAAAGAGAATTATTTAACTCCACCAAGTTAATCGGTATGCATTCATTCATTATATCTGAGTTTGAGGGTAAGGTCGTTGTAATGAATGTCTCTTTCCTAAAGTCAAACGACACCATATCAGGTCCTTGGGTCAACCAATGGCATAATCCGTTCAAGTTCACCAGAGACATACGACCTGGGTAAGAAATAGGAATATCATCAATCCCGTCGAGTTTCCTCCAAGAATTACTTTTAAGGCTATATATTTCCCAGAAAGGATCATATAACTCAACTGCAAGCTTCTTCTCCTCCCAAAATCGGTCATTCATATCTAACTCATGTACATCAGTCTTCCAAAAAGGGTCGCCCGTGTTTGGCAGATAAATCCAGTCACCACCTTCAAACTCTGGCGGATAGCAAACCTTACGAATCACCTTATAATCAGATGTAACACAGTCATAACCAAATCCACAAGGAGGGTAGTCAAACTGAATATTCTCGTACGGTTGAATGCTAGAAGGAATAAGCTTAAATTCTTTAGTACCAGGGTTCCACAATACAATTTTAAAATCATCATAACAGCCTCTGTAGAGACAAAGAGTGCCATTAACACTAGCGGAACCCAAAATCTTATAAGTAGTAGGTGGCCAATCATCATCCTTTTGAAAAGGAGGTGGCCAATCTAAACTGACCTTATTCTCAAACCTTTCACCAGAAAGAATGCACAGAGATTGCTGAACAGGAAACCCTAAATGTTCAATTACGACGAGATGTGTTGCACTGTCATTGTCGTGGTCATGTTTAGATATGAAAAAATTGGTTTTGAACATGTTCATGAATATGGGGTTTTGAAACAAAAGAGGCCATGATTTTTTAGCGCAGGTGAATCTCTTGAGAGATTTAATAGGCAATTTGGATAGAATAGATAAAGCAATGTCTTCGTGTATCTCTATTGTTGCAGCATCCTTTATTGACTGAAACGGAAAATCATTGAGGGAGAAACCTGCAATCATAGATAAAGCAATGTCTTATGTATCTCAATTTGCTAAGAATTCTATCTTTCAAAATTGAATAAAAAAGATAGAAAAGAAATTAAAAAAATGTACTTTTGTATAAACGATTTACAATCTGCTGTCATTCATCAGAGAGGTCGTCATAATAAAAACCATTACCATTGCTCTCATCAACCAAAGATTTAGTTTTGGTTCTTGATGATTTGCTAGATTTTGAGATTTTGGTTCTTTCTGCCTGCAACTCCAACACCTTCTCTGATGGTTTGCGCTTTCTTTTAATTCGTGTTCCCACAGCATCATCTGTAAATAATGTTGAAGGCAAAATGTCAAAAATGTAAACACTGTAGTTATGTTTTTTAATTAACAGGAATCAATGTATTTGAAATATTCAAATTCTGAGAACAACATGGGCAAGAAACCTGAACTCATAAAGGCCTCACAAAGTGGTTCAATAGTTCAATTGAAAAATTCGGATTCTTAAGAATGAAAATAAAACCTAGGCAAAACCGGGATTCAGCTGACTGCAGGGAATCCGGGTTCGCCATATCATTCGACTGCAATTCCCTATAATGAGAAGAATTGCAACAGGACTGCAATATTAAACCTAGGCAAAACCCCTTAAATCGTGTATAACTACCACATACAACTAAACCTATTTCTCTTCCAACGAACTAGCAGAAGGGTATTTTGGTCACTAACATGCGTCATTTTTTCAAACCAGCATTATTTGCATATAAAAGTAAAGGGTAAGTGATTTTTTCCAGCAAGACTTGAATATGTATATCTTTATGTAAGTAGTCCTACATTGAAAGCTTTTAAACAACAGAGAAGAGGATTAACGTATAAAAGGCAGCGTGTATCCACAATTTGTTATACAATGGAATCCAAATTAGGGCGCTTTTATAAAATAGAGTGTGTGGGTTCTCATATCCATTTAATGGTGTGATAGTTTCCAAGCTCATTAAAATAGGAAGACGGAATTAAACTTTTGTTGGTTCTGGTCCGTACGAATTGTGTATGGATTTCTGTGAACCAATTCGCAAAAGTACTGAGAATTGGTAGATGGTTCTCAGGCAGTCTAGCGAATTATGTAACTATGTTCAAATCCGTTATAAAGCAAAGCTCTAAGATGTCCAAATAAAAACAGTGTGAATGACAATAACTTGAGGGCATATTTTGGTTTCACAAGAACATCACTGTAGAGGCTGCGACAACTGTTATTCCTATGCTTTGCTATTTGGCTGCAACTCAAAAATGCTACGCAAAGCCGCTATAGTTGCCGCTATAGCAGACGCTATTTACTACAACAAAGCAACAAAAGATCACCTGAGTACATGACTAAGCATCTACTGGAATTTAAACACAGACTCCCACAATCAAATATTTTGATGTCTCTGCCATTGCATCATTCGACCATAATTCTTTACAATGTGAAAAATTTCGACACGTCTGTAAAATCCTTTAAATTTGGTATAACTACAACATACAATTAAACCTATTTCTTTTCAAACCAACTACAACAAGTATTTCGGTCACTAAAATACACAATGTTTGAAAAAGAGAGAGAGTTACCAGCAAGAAGGGTACCACGACGATTGAAAGCAATACATTTCATAATTCCATGTTCCAAATATTCTTCTATCACTTCTGGGACATCACCGTGCAACGGATCTTCATTATCCAAAACCATAATTAATAAAAATATCAGAACTTAGTATAAGAATAAAAGAACTAAAAATTAAAGTGACATAAACAAACATTAGGGAATTTTAAAGAAAATTCAAGTGCTTAATTAAAAAGCGTGTAGCAAATTATAAAGAAATGGTACCGTTTCTTTATAATTTATCGAAATGGTACCGTTTCTTTAAGATTGTAAAGAAAATTATCTATCGTAATGGCAAAAACCCATTTCTTTATGATTGTGTACAATGGGTAATGAGATTACTATGCAAATGATATAGAGAAAACGGAAGAAGAAAAGTAGAAAATTGATAGTAACAATTTTATGCAGAGTAATATGGAAGGCTAACCGATAATGGAAGTGTTCATCGTTTCGTTTCAGGAGAAACTGGAAGATGAAATTGAGAGAGGGAAAGGGACCCAGTAGTCTGCTGAGATGTTACTCGATTCAGGAGCACGTAGTATTGATAACTTTGCTCGATACTCTACGTGTTTGTTGAAGCCGTAGTATTGTGGGAAATCAAAATCAAGTCTTCTACTGAAGTGAAATCTCTCTTTAGATTTTGGAGGGAAATAGGGAGGAAAATTGCTTTTCTAACATCAAGAATCCTAATAACACGTGGAAATATCTAAATACCCTCAACGGTAGTTAACCCGTTAAGCCTCGACGGTACCACTACCTCCCTATTCACTCATCACCTTGCCTCAAAAAATCCCTCTTTAAAAAAAAAAATTCAAATCTTGGTTGGATTGCAAGAATGTTTCTACACAATTTTGACGTGGTATTGCATCGTTAAAGTCGTTTTCATTTGAGCCATTCTCCTGCAAAAAAAAATTTCTTCTGACATGCAGCTCAGTGGTAGTTAACTACCGTTGCGGATGAAGAACCAGCTGCAGTTAACTACCACTAGGAACTTAGAAAATATTCAAAAAAAATTATAGAATTTTTTTTTGTTTATTTATTTTATTTATTTATGTTGTTAATTTATATTAGATACATGTTAATTAATTAGTTTAGAAATTATATGTTGTTTATTTATAGCTATGGTTGAGAATGCGGGTGATGATCTGGTTGATTAAAAACCTAGTGTTGTCGATTCTTTCGTCGAGATCAAACCGCCGAAGCTTGAAACTTCAGTGAAAGTTGAAGCTCCCATAAAAGTAGAGGCTTCAAGCGTCAATTCCGGTGTGTCCAAACTTCATGACAATGAAGTGGACACAACTCATTTCTTTTCGAGCCGAGAGACATGGAAAGATAAAGACGAATTGCTCGGTTGGGTACATCGACAAGCAAATAGGGCTGGATTTACGGTTATCATAAAAAGATCTTGTGCAATAAGAAATCCAATGTTGGAGTTGGTTTGTGAAAGGAGTGGCGAGTACAAAGTACCGAAGAAAAAATTGAAGCATGAAGCAACGGGATCAAGAAAATGTGGGTGTTTGTTCAAGTTGTGTGGATATGTTGTTAAGGAAGAAAATGTTTGAAAGTTGGCTATTCTTAATGGTGTTCACAACCATGAGATGTTTCCATATTTAGCAAGGAACATTCTTGCTGGAAGATTAATGGAGGACGACAAGTCGATTGTACACGACTTGACCAATAGTTCGGTAAAACCAAAAAATATTTTCACAAATTTGAAGAAGAAAAGACAAGAGTCCATGACAAATATAAAGTAAGTCTACAATGAACGTCATAAATTCAAAAAGGCAAAAAGGGGTGACTTGACGAAGATGCAGTTTCTAATCTCAAAGTCGGAAGAGAATAAATATGTTTATTTTATCAGAGAAAAATGTGACAGTCATACTATTCAAGACATATTTTGGACTCATCCACAATTGGTAAAGTTGTTTAACAATTTCCCGACTTGCACAGGATGCCATTGTTTGAAATAGTTGGAGTCACCTCAACCAATATGACATATTCAATTGGATTTGCATTTATGACGGCGAAGAAGGATGATAACTTTACTTGGGCTTTACAAATATTGCTTAAATTTCTTAAACTAAATAGTGATATGCCTAAGGTGGTAGTGACTGACAAGGACACGACTTTGATGAATGTTGTAGCAACTGTTCTCCCTAATAGTAGTGCAATACTTTGTTATTTCCATGTTGGGAAAAATGTAGAGTGAAACCAAAGGTTGTCATAGTGGATGGGAAAGAGAAGCTTGTCGACAAGGTGAAGCCTAGTGAGATAGTTGATACCATATCTCATGCAGGGGAAAAAGTGGTTGAATCTCCTAATAAAGAGTTATATGCAAGTAATGTAATGGAATTCCAAGATGCTTGTAAGAATTTTCTAAAGTTTCTTCACTATGTTCAAACTACCATTTTGGACACTGTTAAGGTTAAAACAGTGAGGGCATAGACAGAGTTTGTGTTACATCTTGGGTGCAGGACCACGAATAGAGTTGAAGGGGCTCATGGTAGAGTGAAGTAATATTTGACCACCTCCAAGGGTGATTTGGGTACTTATTGGGAAAAAATTGATGAGATGTTGGTATTCTAGTTTGGGGAGATACAATCATCATTTGGTAGGAGCGTTACTGTCTTGGAACATAGATACAAAGATGTCATTTTGTACTCTGGGTTGGGGGGTAATATGTCTAGACAAGCCATGAACAATATGTTTTTGGAAGAAGAGTGTGCTCGGAAAACCTTGTGCATGGACAAGAAAACTTTCGGTTGTGTTCAAAGGACATCGTATGACCTACTTTGTGCATGCTTCATTGCTATGAAAATCCATCACAACAAGCCTATTCGATTGGATGAGATATATCGGCATTGGCATAAGTTATATATGGGTGAAGAAGAAAGTAATGAAGAATTGTTTTCGGTCGCGGAGGAATGGAGTGGTATTCAGGAACATCTCCAAAGAGTCTCATACCAAATGAAGTTAGAAATCAAAGAGGGTTTGCAGTTGTTAGCGTTTCTGGAGACCACAAAGATGTCACCACCTCCAAGAAAGGTACCAACCAAAGGAGCCAAGAAAAAAATCAAATCTACACCAAAAGTGGCATCGACACGTCGGATCCCATCTTCGTGGGAGACTATTGATTCTCAATTTCCGGATAGTCAATCTTCACCATCAAAAAAATCTTCACAACCTAAAAGAAAAGGAGCTCGCCTTGGTATTTCTCCACGTTCGTCGATTCCAACGTCAAATCGGGTTCCAACGCCAACTCTAAATCCAAAGCCTATCTTGGTTCCAACATCTTATGATCCATCGAGTCATATGTATTACATGCCAAAGTTCATGAGACCATTTATTGAAAAAATTGTGGATGTTAAAGGCGATGTGAATTGTGGGTTTAGGGCTATAGCTGAGTCCTTGGGTTTGACGGAAGAAAGTCATGTTATGGTGCGAAGAGCACTTATTCAAAAGGTGAAAGAGCATAGGAACGACTACATTCGGATATATGCGGGCGAGGGCCGTTATAACTACATCTTGAAAGGATTGTATCCTCCCAAAAATGGTAGTGGTTTTGCACCTCCAGATAAATCGTTGACATTGCCTGATATGGGTCACATTGTTGCAACTTATTACAATAGGCCGACGGTAGAGATAACTACCCTTGAAATTGGAATTTCAGAGACTTTTTTCCCAATTAGAGGTGGGCCTCCAATTAACCCGAAAAGCCACATCATGTGTCTTGGTTTAATCCGAAATCATTTTGTTCTTCTTTTGTTGAAAGATGATTGCCCACCACCTCCATCATCTATGGAGTGGAATAATCACAAGAGCGAAGAGGCGTCATCATGGGAAGATGAATTTTTGGATCAACACGATCGTTTCCGAACACTCATCAATATTGAAAGAGGAGAGAGATCGTTATCACCCAAAAAAGATTCAAACCAACACAATCCAATTTTGTGTGACACTCCGGTTAAAGCAAATGAAGAATTCGAAGTTCTTTCGGAACATGAAGGTGATTTATTTGCATAAGATAAAATATGACACTTTTTGTCGGTGTTCATTCTTTTTTTTTGTCGATATGCACCGACGTATTTTTTGGGATATATAATGTAACGACCATTTTTTGTGGCCAAGATGTAACTAACCTTTTATGAATTATATATATATATATATATATATATATATATATATATATATTTTTTTTTCAACTTATGTCAAGTTCAACATGTCTCAAAATGCATAAATTGAAGGTCATGTGACATATTCCGCTTTCAAGAAGACGATTAAGGCTTTCTTAACTCCGACGGACACTTTGGATGACTTGAAGACACAACTGAACAAATACTTTATGTTTTGTGGTGAAGATCAAAGTACATCTCATGTATTTGTACAACAACCGCATTATGATCTTGGGGCGGGAGAGGAAGATATGTGGAAAACGATTTATTATCCTAAGATTATTAAGGACAATAGTGACGTAGGATTAGGGGTGGCAAAAAATCTGTACCCACGGGTATCCGCGGATAAAATCCGTCACGGTAGGATTTATGTTTAGGAGGTTTGTTGAAAATAATGTGTTATATCTATATATTCATTCCAACTATAAGTTCTTAGAATGTTCACGAGAGATTTGATATTAGTGTAACGTGGAGCATAATGTGGAACTTTTGTCAAATTTCAAACATTTGTGTAATGTTAACGTATTGTCGTATTTGTGTAATTTTAATGAATCATTGATAAATATGTAATGTCGTTGTTTATGATTGCAGGATGTTGTTGTATTGGTTTAATTTCATCTAAAATTGTCGTTTGAAATTACAGGTAAAAATATGTTGAAAATGGCTGGAAAAAGGAATGCAGACTGCACTGTCTGCATTTACTGGTGTGAACGGTAGTTAACTACCGCTGGAATTATTTTTGAAATTTCCATGTGTTATTAGGAAGAAACTGAAGTCTGAAAAGCAATTTTAAATAGAGAGAAGTAGCAGTGAGGAATAGTATAAACATAATCCATGAAGCGGGACACGATACGGACACTGACGAGCTGATGTCAATAATAATATAAGAAAAACACATAATTTAGTAGAATTATATGTCTTAATATTGTGTCGATATTAGACACGACATCAGAACACGTCTAATTTGAAGTGTATCAGTGGTTGCCTTCCCCTATCTCTATTTTTTTTTACTTTTTGGCTTTTGCATCGGTTTCCGACCCACCAATGGTGGACGACTAATCCGGCTCTTGCGTAGAGGCATGTGCACTGGCCAAACGTTGTTTCCCTTGGAAATCAAACCCGATATTCCCCAAATACGTCCTTGGAAGGAGCTCTTTGCCACTAGAGCCCAAGCAACTTGGTTATCTCTATTTTATTTTAGATACACAAAGCAAGCTCTTTATGTCATGAATGATCGTTTTCACTATAATTAAATGATTTGATAAAGAACATATGTGTTTAGGAGTACATGTTAAGAAATATTTAAACCTAGCATCTTTCATAACTTGATTTGAAAACAAAATTTTATAATAGTCAACCTAATTCAAACTCCACCTTTTCTTGTGTTTCCTTCATCTTCAAAAAGATGTTAGAAAACTCCGATCAGAGGTACAAAGAGTAATAATGAGAAATATTGGTCTTTAAACTGTTTTCCATCGTTAAGATATAAATTCTTGATGATATTTATAAGCTAAAAATAATTAAACTGTTTTTCATCGTTAAGATATAAATTCTTAATGATATTTATAAGCTAAAAATAATTTTTGTTGCAAGAAGAAACTAATTGGTTGCGAGAAGAGAAATTAAGTATGTCAACACATTGAGTCGACAGAAACGACAACACAAGTGAGTAAGTGATGGTCAAGTTGTGTGTGTTTTAGTTAAATTAAATTCCTTTGTAAGAGGAGTGCTAACAACATTCGTTTTTTAACACTCTTTTTAACCCTCACTCACTTATTAAGTGAAATTAATGGGAGGTCAACACTTTGAAAATGAATATTATATAAAGTGGTGAGACTCGCATAAATTTCACCCAATTAGAGAGTGGTTGTTAAATTGTAAGAGGAAAACTTGAAAAATAAACCCTAAAGTATAACCGTGTATTTTATTCATGATCTTCATGTGAATAATGTTTATCAAAATTATTCCAAAATCAATGTGTATTGAAATCATATGATTCATCACTTTGAGGTTATCACAATAGTATACAACATAAGGCTAATATGATACTCGTGTATGAATCACATGAGAATTTAATGTAATAGTTTATAGCATATGAATAATGTGATTATGTTGTTAGTTTTAGGCCATCAATTGTTTAAGATGGAAAATTTAGTCGAAGAGGTCACATTTTCTATGTTTTAGTCCTGTCGAGATATTGATGGTACTACATTTGTTCCATATTATGAGTGGTAATGAAGAGTTCTTTTCTTCTTCGATTCCACATAGCAATGTTAAAAAAAAAATTAAATATTATACAGCTAATATGTATTTTGACTAAAATTTTGAATTTGCGTCACCTTTACCAAGTCTCGACTGCTGCCAACATATACTAGTACGAAGAGGAGACAAAAAATGGATGTCCACAGTAATATCATGCAACTCCGCCGTCTCCACTTCCGACAATATATCATCCTTCAAAAACAAAAACAAAAAAGGAATATACATCATTTTTTTATGTACAAAAGACATCATGTAAGTCACGATCAATGCAAGGGTAGAAATCCTCAACTAACTGGTAACTGGTAACACTAATTTGATTTAGTGGGATAGAATATGACATGGGTCTAGTAAGATATAAAATCTTCATCATCACTTTCACTTAGAAAACAACATACTACCAAAATTACTTAACTACCCATACCTAATTTTCTTCCAAACTTTTTCCTTTACAACTTTAAGGTTATTTTTGTCAAATCCACTATCAAAACTCACTTTATCCACTTTATTTCAAAAATTCAAATTTTAAAAACCCACTTTCCCACCTTTCTTTATTTAATAATAATTTCTCTCTCATCTTTATTTATTTATAATAATAAACTTTTCTCTCACATTTCCTTTTTAATAATAAACTTTTCTCTCAATCTCACTCTTCTCTTTTATCTTTTTCTTACCAACTTTCTTCATTTTCATTTTCTCTCATCATTTTCAACTTCATTTTCTCTACTAATTTTCAATTTGGTTTTACTAACAAGTTTTGTTTTTTTAGAGGAAACTAACAAGTGTTGTTGTTTTAACATAATATGATTTTATATTTTACTATAACACTATTATATAATACATTAATTATGATTTTTCATGGGACGCATATTAATATGTCTCACTCAAACATATTAGTAAATAAAATCTATAATTATTTTTATTTATTAGCTTTTTTAATATCGTCAATATTAAAACAAGAACAATATTATAATATATTATGATTAATCATACTTCAATTTTTTCCGTTGTTTTTTTTAAATGTATCACTAAAAAATCCGTTGGAGTGTACAATTGTAACACGGGATCCATTTTAGTAACTATAACGAGTGATCAGTTTTAATTAATATTTTTTAAATATCTATATTTAAACACCGCGACTGCTTAAGTTTTATTAATATTAAAACAAGAACGATATCATAATATAGTATGATTTTTTTTGGTTTAATTAGTATTTTTTAATATCTCTAATTAAACACCGCGATTGCCTAAGTTTTATTAATATATTAATAAAATATATGTGGGTGTATGGACTATATATTAATAAAAATATTTGTATGGACTATATCTCACTATATGTTTTTTTACGGGAATATGTTAGTATATATTTATTTATGAAATGTATTTTTATTTATTAGCTTTTTTAATATCGTCAATACTAAAACAAGAACAATATTATAATATACTAT
>Ga0228711_1007242_pt1 | contig 16154 bp, 12 predicted proteins | sample MedpolnodulmetaG_2_FD_177996 | JGI IMG/M metagenome (GOLD analysis project Ga0228711, IMG submission 177996) | Root nodule microbial communities from Medicago polymorpha collected in Santa Monica, California, United States - brown nodules | ecosystem: Host-associated > Plants > Roots > Nodule...
AAAAACAAAAATTAGTGAGGGATATTTAGTGAGGGAAAACGTGAAATCCCTCTCTAATTCCGTCACTAAATTTTGCGACCAAGGAATTTGTGAGGAATTTTATTTTTTCCGTCACTAATTTCCCTCGTTAATTTTGCTTTTTCTAGTAGTGTATGTTATGTAACTATATAAATTACAGACACACTTTATAATTAAATTTTACGCAATTTATATTTTAAAATTGTTAAAATCATCTTTTTTTTTAATTTGGGGAATGAAAAATTATTATTAATAATGGTGACTATTAGAGAAAAAAAATACTGATAACGATGTTGCTAAACAATACTTTATAAAAATAGTAATAGGTTTTTTCTAGATTACCTTTGAAGAATTGTGGGTAAATTACCCACCAACCAATGAAAATGAGCAATTTATTGATGAGGTCAAGATAGTTCATGGATACCAACTAAAATGATGAATGTTCATTGGTTGAGGTATATTACCCATCATTCTTCCATATGTACTCTAGTTGTGACCCAAGTAATATAATGACCATTTTACAACTGTCTCAGGCAAAATTTCAACATTATCCTTTGAGGTTATAAAGTCGGGCGCTATAGTTGCATGTATAGCTTACCATCTCAAACACAAAATTAAATTATTCAATAGTAGCGATTAAATTTAGAGTTGTCTTTGTATAATTATAATTTTTTTTCAAAAAAGGCTTGTATAATTATATATAAAACACCGTTAAGGAGAATAATTTATAACATTGTTTACATCAATAAAAATCATTGTCTACTCCTATCTTAACTAACTTGACCAAATATGTCAAAACGTTTTAACATCAACTTGAAACTAGGCCAGGAAACTTAGAAGGAGGCCATATTTTTTTTTTGTTACAAGAATGAGGCCATATAGTAAAGAGCCCATGCCAAAATGGGTTATAGGAAACTCTAAATAATACAAGCTTGTAGAGTTTTACTGGCCGCCACCCATTTCTTGTTCTTCAGCATTATGAGGTTCTTTCGACAAAAAAAAAGAGCATCATGCGGTTCTCGTTTTCACACTGTTGCATCAATTCTTTCTTTATATTCTAGTTTGATTTCTTCTCTGTAACTGCAAATGAACTCTGTTCTCTCAGTCTTTGGGTCAGGGTGCATAAGCAAAATCTTAGGGTGTGCAAAAAGCATACAAACATAGATTACTGGTATAATTTTTGAAAATTCAGGGTGTGCAGGTGCACACCCTCATATAGGGTTGGATCCACCCGAGTGTATTCATGTATGGTATAAGGTGATGTAGACGAAGAGTCAAAAGAACTTGCAGTCGCTTGAAATGATTTAATTCCTCTAAAAGTGTCAATTTTGGTGTAGAGATTAATGCACAACAAAATACCGTCAAAGGACAACTTAATTAAAAGAGATGTTTGATAATCTTGCGAGAGTCTATAATAGGAAACACGAAGACATTAATGTAGAGAAGCAAAATTGTGATGTAGAGAATCAAAATCTCATTACTGATTTAGTGGGGGAGGCGCGTGATTAGTGGACAGGTTACATAGGAAAAGAATGTGGATCTGATGGTTATATAGAAAATGAATGTTCAATATGGGTGGGCATGAATTTAGTATGTAGTCTCACTACACTCGGAGATTCTACTTGTCTTGAATTACCTAGGCTACCTTTATTTTTGTGCACTTTCAACATCCATTGTTCATCCATTTTAATTAACAGTTAGATCCCATTTGAACTCTAACTGGATTATTAAGAAATAATATCTTCCATTTTCTTCAGAATTTTACTATTTCATTTACTAAATTGAATCCTTCCAATTTGGTATCAGAGCCTCGGTTAAAATCACGATAGTGGATGGTAATTACACAAAGACAATGGAAATAAGAATAGATTCTATGGAACACATAACGAGGGATATTGAAGTGACAAAGGAACAAAACCGTCGGTTAGTGAGGAGCAGATTCATATGCAAGAGCAACAACCACGTCGTCACAGGAGTCATGGACGGCCAAGTGGCCGGAGATTTCAGAATTATGATAATGAGGAAGGAAGCAATAACAATTGGGTGCGAGGGAATCGCGACCAAGGCAACGTTATCAAAGCGGTGATCACAGTCCCGGATTTTACGGAGGAAGATGAAGTGTAGAGTGATAGAGAGTTTCATTCTTAAATAGCAGTGAAGGTAGCGACAAAGGTTTTGAAGAAAAAAACATGGGATTTTGAAGGCAAAGTTTTTGCAAGACATCAATTTACTTGAATCACATAGTACAAAGTTTGAGAAGAAAGATTGGGTCTAGGTCCTTAAATATTCAGATAAAGCACTTGTCATCATTGGAATCGAAACTGCTGGAAGGGAATCTCATCATCGCTGTTGAAGCGGTACAAAGAACACCAAGTCAAAACGTTCCGACACAGCAGCCAGAGCCACCAGATTATGGTCAACCTGCGACTAGACTGCCATTGCGAGTACTGCCGTCAGATCTAGGTGATTCAATGTAAAAAATGGATCACGAGTAAATGAGGGTAACTTTGTGTGACGTCAGTGCTAAAGGTGAAATTGAGTACTTACTCTAGGCCTATGGATCACAAAAGTAAGCTCTTAGATATCCTGATACCTTTCTGAAGGCTTGCCTTATTGGATCCGATACAAGTAAAAACTTTTTGGTTTTCTGACCTGGGACCGAAGACTGGATGCCTCATCTTGCTAAAACCTCAAGTACCTCCAGATGTTACTCATGATAGGGAGGTGATTGCAAGTACTTTCTTTTATAAAAAAAACACGGTATCTGATCCAAGGACCTACTAATCTGAGGGGACCATTCCCACTATTCACTTGTGGGGGATCCATTTAAAGCCAGAGCAAAGCTTTGTACAGACTTTACCACCAAAATTTGCATTAGAGGGTATCGATTCTGATACCTTGAGATGAGAACACTCCAAGATCCTAAGTCAATCACTTGACGAACCCAAAATGAGTGATACCTATTACATGTGTGTTAACTGGGCTTTGGTGTTTAAGATCTTAAAGGAAATGCAAATATTGAACTTGAATCCTTGGCTCTATGTAAGTTTCAATTTGAACGCACAAGTTGAGATAATTTTTGATGTGTGGTCATGGATGCAAAATGAATATGTGTTACCAAAATAAGTAATGTGGAATTCATGGACTAATGATTTTGCAAAACAAGGGATGCACAATGAGTTTTTCAAATACTTCAGTACGAAGTTGCTAATACAAATGTGTTTGAAGATTTTTATTATCTTATTCTCAGAGTGCATTGATCAACCAATGTTGCGAAATGGGAAATACGTGCATGCTTATATTTTGAGTACTTGTAATAATAGGGATGAATTATTGGGAACTAATTTAGTTGAGTTGTTTGCGGAATATGGTCATTTTTCTTGGGCACGTGAGATTATTCTTCAAGTTCAGACAAGTTCATAGGGGTTTGCAGCCATAATTTCCGGTGGAGTTGAATGGCCAATTGTGGACATTTTTGGGTAATAGTTTCAACGTGATTTTAATACTGGGTTTATGTGTGCTACTCACTGGATAACAGTTCATAAGCAACTCTAGCCATAAAAACATGGAATTTCCCTGGGTCCAATGATATCACCCTAACTGATGATTTTTTTTTTTGAAGGATAAAAGCCATTAAGAATGAAACAGACCCTCCAAGTAATAAGCAAACAATAACAATGCTGCTAAAATTTTGTCATTGATGTTGAAAAAACACAACTGGAATATGTGCACATCATTTGCTTGTTCTAAACTTCTCTCTGATAAAAGCCATCTCAATCTAGGGGTTGCGTAATGTGGTACATTAGAAGGATGAGCCTGAAGAGGCTATGGACATTAGAAGGAATGAACAAGGGAAGGTTGAGGTTCTTATCCAATGGAAAGGGCTCCCAGCGTTTGAGAACACTTGCGAATCAGCTGATAGAAGAGTAAAGAGTCTCCAGGATTCCCCCTTGAGGACAAGGAGGTATTTGAAGGAGGGAATTAATAGTTATGAGGAAACAAAAAAACATTAATGCAGAGAATCAAAACACTAATGTAGAAAATCAAAACATTAATGTAAAGAATCAAAATCTCATAACTGACTTAGTGGGGGGAGGCGCGTGATTAGTTGATCAGTATGGGCGGGCATGAATTTAGTACGTAGTCTCACAACCCTAGGAGATTCTAGGTGTCTCGAATTACCTAGGCTAGATATCTTTATTTTTTGCACTTACAATTTCCATTGTTCATCCATTATAATCAATCGTTAGATCCCATTTGAACCCTAGCTGGATTATTCAGAAATAATATCTTCCATTTTAATTAGAATTTTACTATTTCATTTATTATTTCAGTTCTAATACTAAATTCAATCCTGTCAGTGTTTTGAACAAGTCACAAAAGTTTTTCCCATTTGGTTGTGGAAAGGAGGAAAATGATTCACACTTATTTTATAGATGTAAGTTAGTAACCGATCGAGGTATGGCAACACATCTTAAGTTGGTTGAAGGTATCTAAAGCGCTAGGGTTTGATTGCTAATGGAAGAGACATGATAGAAAGATTCAACGTCATTTGGTATGCTTGTGTATTTGGGTAATATGGAAAGGTCATAATGTGAAAACATTTGAAGACAAAACTGGATCGGCGGAGGCTTCGGTGGAAGAAAGACAATCGTCGTCTTGGAAATAGTTAAATAGCAAGCTGAAGGGTTTCACGTATACTCTAAATCAATGGATTTTAAATCCATTGGAATGCTTCGGTGGAATCGTCGTTTTGGTTTGTTATGTTGTTTTGGTTAGTCTATTTGGGTGGCCTGCATTGTAACAGAGAAGCTGGTGATTTCAGTTTTCACATGTATTGGATGTGCAATAGTTTTGGTGGGATTTGTATAAATTCTAATGTATTATCTCCTTCTAGCATTTCTTGTGCCGTTTTAATGAATTATATTTGTTTGGCCTTTCAAAAAAAAAGAAAAAAGATGATAGACTAACGTGACAAAACTATACTTATAAAGCAATTATTGAGAAATTAGGCATATAGTTAATCATATATTGAGCCAAAAAGCGCAAATATAACATATAACGCTTCCCCTAGAAATCACTTAGTTATGATAGTTGATTCCATCGACTTTGGCACAACAGCAAAAGTGATTCTCAGGTGGAATGCACATTCCTATCTGATAGCCTATTCCCTTGCAGTAGGTATTACAATTAGGAAAGTTTTTGCACGTTCCTGGGCAGAATTGTTTGCTGCTCACACCTGCATTTTATTGGTATTTCACAATATAATAAATCAACATATATGATGTAAAAATAGTATTGAAAATCTTGAAGTAAAGAATATTTTTGCTTATTAATATGTAACATACCAAGAAAGAAAATAGCAATGAGCATGGCTGCAAGGATAAATTTCAGAGAAGCCATTGAGTCACTTGTGTTAGGTTTTTTATGGTTCTTTTGGGTACTTTCGACCTGTATAATACCCTGTTTGTATAGAGTAAATGCATATCAATTCATTCATTAAATGCGCGTTATTGATTTTTTTGACTAAAATTAATTGTTCACTCTTGAAAATTAATTATTCATTATTCATTCATTAATTTTTCATTAAACTGCACATTAATTTTGTACTCTTTTTTTTTTGGAAATATTAACTTGTGTCTTTAGGGTATGTGTGAAGGAACCTAAATAGAAAATTTGTCTAGAAAATTGTGCCAATTTATTTTTCTAGAGATTGAAAATTAATATCTTGTGATAAATATTTATCATTTATGGAATCTTTAACATGTGTCCTAAGAACACAAGTTAGCATGACCTTTTTTTTTTACTAAAATTAATTCTGCATCCTAAGCTATACAAAAAAAATTTGAAGGAAGAAATTCATTGCATTTCATTAGCTAAAATGTGGCAAATACATGAAGGTACATCATCATCTATAATATGGGAGCTAGGATTGAATAGGGCTCTCTGAGCTAACTCGTGAGCGACCTCGTTTGCTTGCCTCCTGTTGAACTCGACATTAGAGTTCTGAAAACTATTAACTAATAACTGTTTACAAGCAGATATGATACACCCAAGCTCGCTATCGTCATCTACATATGAATTCATAAAATTAACAACTCTTTTGGAATCAAGACCAAAGTCCACGTTATCAAACTGGAGATTCGATACCCATTCCAAAGTTGTATGTAACCCAACGACCTCCCCCATATATGTGTCATACAAGAGAGCAAACCAGCCCGTTTTGGCAAAACAAAATCACTTGCATCATCTCTAAGACACATTCCCAAGCCTACGCTATTAAGAGAGGAGGAAATAGATGTGTCAATATTACATTTATACCTACCATGTGTTGGTTTCTTCCATCTTTTGCCGTCTTGCCTTATGGGATGTGCATGGACCGTGTTGGACTGAGCATGACTGCGGGACCTGATTATTTGAGCTAATCTCCACTCATCTAGAAAATGGGTTTGACGTTGAACAACCTGCGAGTTGGATTCATTTTGTTGTTGCTAAAGTTTCAGATTGTGACTCTTCCAAAGGCTCCACATTATCGTAACCATAAGCTCACACTGATCTGAAGAAAATTGCTACAAAAGAGTGAAAATAAATGAAAGTATATTATAATCTTGACGACGCACCCTATCGATTTTGTCCCATAAATTCACATCATGTCACACTTGAACAACTTTAGGGAACTCAATGAGGATATGGATGCTACCTTCATAATTGCTATTACAATGAACACAATCAAGTGGACAAGGTGCCCCTCTACTGCTAAGACGAGCACGTGTTGGAAAGCAACCACGACACACACGCCATAAAAATTCTTGACTTTAGGAGGCACCCTTAACTTCCATATTAAATTCCATCGGCGAGGGACATGCAAATGAGACTTATCTGCAATTTCAGACACGCATGTACGGTATGCACTTTGAACATAATACATGCCACTCTTCTCCCCTTTCCAAATTAATTTATCTTCCATAACAAGAGGTTGTAGCGGTGTGTTAAGGATAAGTTGTGCATTGGCCGCATCAAATAGATTATAAATTAAGGGGGCTTTCCAACCCTTCAAATCCTAATCAAGAAAATCACGCAATTTCACCAGCAACAAAGGCTCAAATAATGGATTAGTCGTGGACAAGGACAAACTGTCTTTACGCCAAGGAGCACCCAAAAAAGGTATATTTGCTCATGAGCCTATACGTCATCGCACATCCTGTTTTACCACAATTTTAGCACTAAATATACTCCTCCAAACATAACTTGGATTATGTCCAATATTAGACCCAATAAAATCAATGTAGGAGAATATCGTTGTAACACCCCATTTTTCACTAGAATTATTTATTTATTTATTATATGTGTTTAATTGTTTGTTTATCTATTTGATTTGAGATTAGTGGATTTTTAGACGAGAAGGTATTTTAGTCATTTTAGGGCTAAGGGCATTTTGGTCATTTTATGAGTAGGGGTATTTTAATAATCTTATAATTGAAGGGTATTTTAATAATTTTGGTGTGGTGAGTTATTTTATTAGAGTTAGTAGTAACTTGGGGTAATTATTAAGATGGTGGTGTATGAGTATGTAATGGGAGGTTTTAATGAAGTATTTTTGTAGTAACATTTTAATGAGATGAAACCTTTATTTGATGTGTAGTAACATTAAGATTTCTCACTAGAGTATTTTTGTAGTAACATTAAAATGTTACTACTAAAATACTTCATTTGATGTGTAGTAACATTAAGAGAAAGGGAAACCTAACCTAATAGTGACACTATATAAGTATACTCTAGTGAGAAATTAGGGTTATATGTTCATTTCTTAAGTTTACCAAAAGGAAGCTAGAGAGAGAAAGTAGATATAGAGAGAAAAGAAAGAAGAAGAAGATTTTAGAAGATAAAGAAGAGGAGAGAAAAGCTAGGAAGAAAGCTAGAAGAGGAGATTGAAGCCCGAGCTTGAACTTTAGGAGATTGAGGTAAAGGGGAAAGACTGCATTTTAATAATAAGCTATAATCACTTTTAGGACATTTGGGTCATGTTTGTTTTGATGAATTTTGTGAAATGGATGTTGTGTTAAGTTGATTTTCGTGATCTAAATTATGTCATAATTTTAGGTATGTGAAAAGTGTTAAAAACTTGTTGTTAATGCATGAAATTCATTGGCTATATATGTTAAGTTGTCTACTTCAAGATTTTAGCTTAAATTGGTGACAATTGTGCAATTGTTGTTGATTGTTGGTGATTTCTTGACCTATGTGCTCTAAATGTTATTTGGTATGTGTTTATGTTGAGAATCCATGAAATTGGTTGTGGTAAATGTGAAGTTCGGTTAAGTTGTTGTGTTTTTGTGAGATTTTGTGAAAATGGGTCAAAAGAAGTAAATTATGATTTTGATGATTTTGAGTGGATTAATGAAGTTGTTGTGTTGAGTTAGAATGTGAGGAAATTCTTTTTTGAATCAAAGGTTTTAGGTGAGGAATTTTTTGGGAGGAAATTAGGTTTTTGAGTGAAAAGACGATTTAAGTACTTTTGAGAATAAGTTGTTTTGGGAGAATGAATTAAGTTGTTTTGAAACTAGAAAGCAATGTTTTTGAGTGAGTATGAAAGGTTTAACTGTTTGGGACGTGTTTGGTGTGATTGGGGTCGAAAACGGTTTTAAAAATGGAGTTTTATGCTAAGTTAACTTGTAAAAGATTGTTGGCTGTTGTTTAGATGATGTTTGGTGATTGTTTTGGGTGATGAAATGTATTCACAAAAAGTTTATTAACTTGGAGTAATTGATTGTTCGTCTAAAATTCCATAATTGCTAAATGATGAGATTATTACTTCTTTGTTGTGAAAACTTGTTTAATGATGGCTTGATGATAAAAATGTTGATGATGAGTACATACATGTAAAATGACGATGTTAATGATGATGAGTACATGTATGATAATGATGATGATTTGTGATGTATGGATGTAATTACTTGACAATGCAAATGATGTGTTAATGATGAGAATCACGATTATGAGATATATTAAATAATGGTGTAAATTATATAATGATGATTGGTGTGAGTTATGAATTGTCGAGTCTTTACTTGAATTCCATGCATTCATTGAATATTGTAATCATGAAGATGGGAATCACGAGGATGGGGTAATGAATCGGTAATAATAAATCTGGTTGTATCCAAATAATCACGAATATGGGAATCACGGAGATGGGTAGATCACTCGGTAATAGTTATCTCTGATATCCAAATGGTACCACATGCATGTAGAGATGTGTCTAGAACATTGCATGCATATGAGTCTATGTGAAATGTCACATACTTGATTATGTGAATGTTTGTGGAGATGTGTGCATGATACTTGTACATTTGTGGTGATTAAATGAGAATGATGTAATAACATCTTGGTGATTTCATTTGGTGATGGTGATAATTTGGGAATCATATGTACTTGACATGATGATTCTTTGATAATGATGATTTCCTTACCTATACTTTTGAAATGATGAATTATATTTGATTGAGTTAATTAGGTAAGAGTACATGTGACTTATATGATTAATGTGAATAAGATGAATTATATGCATTATGTGAAGTATGTGCTTTATGTGAAATAAGTAGAGTCATATGATTATATTTTCTAAATGATGAGGTTGGTGTAATTAGATGATTATGATAAATGAAGAATGAGGTAAGAAACTCTTGGATTGATTGATGTTGTTAAATTGTGAAAGTATGCATATGAGTCTATATGAATTGCCTCATTTTATGAATTATATGATTTGGTGAATGATGTGACTTACGTGAAGTTGTGTACTTGAATATGTTTGCTTAGTGATGCATGTATACTTGATATGATGTTAATATGAGAATGATGCGATGCTTCATTGATGATGATATGATTTATGTTATGATTGAATTGAAGATAATATTCATGTGATGATAGTATACTAGGAATGATGAGCATGTATATATGTGATATTTGAATCCTAGAATGCTATATTTGTGCTTATATCTTTTTTTTATGTGAATATTATCGAACCCTCAATGGTCGTTTGGTTGACCGCCTCACCATTTATAAAAATGGTGACGTGCAAGCTTGAGAACATTCGTGATGACGTGAGTACCTGAGGCTTGCATGGCGCGGTCCTCATTTTTTTTGCTTGGAGTCTAGTATAGGCTCTGATTAGGATTGTTGGGATTCTATGTTTTTTTTTTATCTTTGAGATGTGTTGAGACCTTGTTATTCATGCAGTTAAGAGATTTGAGACTTGTTGTTGAGATTCTGGATGTCTTCCGAGATATTTGAGATGTTGTTTTTATTCCGTTGCGAGTTTTTATAAAACCGAATAACTCTTGATTAAATGATTTAGCCCCCGTTTGGATTGGCTTATTTTGAGCTTATCTACTCGCATAAACCTTTTTAAAGGCGTTTGAGTAAATCAATAAAAATAGCTTATCATAATTACATAAGCTGCTTATACCATATTTTAATAAGCCCAAAATTTGAGCTTAACAATCTGCATATTACAGAGCTTATGCATAATGTGACCTGCTTCGATTCTCTATATCTAGTTTTTTATATTTTAATTATTATACTAGTTATCTTTTCCTATGCATGAGTAGAGAAAGATATTCATATACTTATCTTCGTAGAGTAACGCACATAACAATCATTATTAACAATGAAAATAACAATCGTAACTTTTTTTTCTTCAAAAAATTCTTTGATTTTTTTATGTTAAATTAAAAATATTTAAAAATTCTATAATTGCTTATGTAATGTCACATCCAAACACTTCAATTTATGTAAGTACATTTTAGTGTACATATCCAAACATAAAAAGTTTATCGAGTATAAGGGCTTATGATGTAAGCTCAAATGTTATAAGTCATAATGCTATAAGCATCTATATAAGTTGTTTATCAAAACGGGGCCTTATTTGCATTAATTAATGCTTGTGGGGTTCAAGAGTGTTATAATCGGGCCTCAAACAAATGAGAAACAAGGCTAGTGGGATCTGTTTGCAATCTCCAACCTTGTTTACCTAACATAGCCACATTAAAAGATGTCAAGTCCTTAAAGCTCATACTTCAAAAAAGCCCATACCTCCTTAAACCCACGTCGCGTGTTACCACCATGACCCCATCAAAAAGCATTGATCATTTTTCAATAGCATCAACTAGCTTAGAAGGGAGCAAAAATACACTCATAATATAAATACCGATTTGACGATTACCTCTCTACCAACCTTGGATAAGCACTTGCTACTCCAAGTATTAATTTTGTGCCAAATATGGTCCTTAATGAAACCAAATGTTGCCTCTTCCTAGGTGATACGTATTAGAATATAAAATATTCAATGTATAAATTATTAGATATTATTAGAATATAAAATATTCACTGTATAAATTGCTACATATTATACAATGATATTGTCTTGGGCATCAAGTATCTTGGACATTGTTGAAATTTGGGACCTAACTCATCCTTAGAAAACCGGCTTGTAAGGTGATGATTGCCTCCTCTATATAAACTCTTATCCAGAGTCTTATCTATCCGATATGGGACTTGGGTTTTTCCCAATACACGCCCTCACGCCCAGCCCTCTTTGGGCTTTGTGCGTGAAACGGTAGGTGGCCCTTGAATTGGACAAGCTCTGGTACCATGTTGAAATTTGGTATCAAATACGATTTGTTATCTCTCTTGAAAAAGATGATTATTTTTTATCTTCCTCCATATTTTTAGATAAAAAAATCAATTAATGGTTTTCTCCATGCATTTTGTTTATGAATTCAACTCTAGAGACTAAAAGTAAGTGAGTTGTTTGGGGTTCGAACCACAACCTTATACATACTGCTTTCGTTCTAAAATACACGTCACAATCAACCATTACACACATGTCAATACACAATTTTGACCATTAATATTTTTAATTATATATAAAAAAAACATTATTATAATTTGATATTTTGAAAATATTCATTGAGACAAATCAAACAACATCTTACATGCTAACATTTGTATTTATATATTAGTTAAAAAATATGGTCAAAGTAAGCTATGTGAATAGTACACAATATAAAATTGTGATATGTATTTTTAAACGGATAGAGTATTTTACTAGTATTTTTCGTGCTAAGCACATGGAATTAATGTACTTATTCAAGTTTAATATCATATTATTTTAAATTGAATTGAAAATTAATTTACACAAAGTTAGTGAATATTTAAGTTATTTGATATATAAATCAGTATAAATTTAAAGTAACTTTAATATAAATTATAAAGTTTTTTCTGACAAAAAATATAACTTGTAATATTGTGTTGTTTTTGATAAAAATATTATATAGTTTTATTAAGATATTTGTTTGTCAACTATAAAGAATATATATATATATATGTATGGATCTTACAACTATATTTTATTTTAAATTAGTGTCTTCATCCTAACTAATAAATTGTTTCGGGGGCTGAATAGTTCAAATAGTTTGAGTTAAGGAATAAGAGGTTGGAGGTAATGGGGTCAAACTCAAACAAATGAGTAAATATTAATCTAACAACTAATTATTAACATTTATCTTTAAAAAAAAGATACAGTTTTTGTTTCAATCTCTCCAACATAATAATATTTGCACCAAGAATATATTACATTGACATTTAAAAAAAATAGCTATATTTACCATTGTCAGACTCACCCTTTGTAAATGGTGTTTTTATAAGATCTATGGTTGCCCATTTTCCTATTATGATTGGCTTGTGGAATTTAGGCATGGCAATAAAACCTGTACACACGGATACCCAACTGAACTCATCTCGATTGGCCGGTTTTTCCCCATTGACTGGGTTTGAATTTTCCCATATTTCAAAATACCGGAATGAGACGAGTAATATAGATATAGATGCTCACTTCAAACATGTACCGAATGTAGAAATATATGTATATGTAAACTACAAGTTTCTAAATATTATCCCTACTTTTAAGATATTTTTAAATTTTTAATACCCTAGTTTGAAATTGACAAATTACCTTATGGGGAGGTCCATTTGATATCAAATATCGTGTTGGGTGTTTTCCTACCTCAAATAGATTAGATTAATAAAATATGATGGATATTAATTTTTTGTAGTAAGTTTAGGTTTGAGAAAAATTTTACGTTTTTAGCGGGTTCGGATTTGAGGATGAAGTTTCTCTAAGACTTTTTCACACTTCAATAGGTATATTTTCAATCCCAACTATGTTACTGTTACTAATTTGTCTCAACGCTTCTTTTATCTCGTGTTCTTATATCTGATGTTAGTAGTTATAGTTTTTATTCTCCTCTCTAATATCTATCATGTTCGAGTACGGTAATATCTCATAACCTTCATTAAATAAGTTTTGAAAATACTACTTCCATTTACCTTTTATATCTCTTTCCTGAACAATAAATTTATCATCTTCTTTTTTAATACACTTCACTTGGTCCATATATCTTTTCTTTCTTTCTTGTCCCTTAACAAGAATATATATAAACTTTTCTCCCTCGTTGGTCTACAAGGATTGGTATAACTCATCAAAAACTTTTGTTTTTGTTGCGTTCAATGCCTTCTTGGCCCCTTTCTTATATTGCTTATAACTTTCCTAAATATTTATACTTGTAGACCTACACAACACTTTAAAACATTCCCTTAGTGACTCTTTTTCTATTTTTCTAATCTCATTTGCAATCTTGTTCCACATATCATTTTCGCTTCTATGTAGCTTCACGTAACCTTCTTTTAAAATCTTTTGTAGGAAAACACTTTGTTTTTCATTGTTTAAATGCCACCACTTGATCCTTGTATCCCAACCATGGCATCTTCTATCCACTCTTCTCTTAACCCTTACATTCATAACCAATATTATATGTTGGATAGTCAAACTCTCGCCACGTTAAACTTTAAGTTCAAACAAATTTTTCTGTCATAATCCCTAATAAGAAATAAATCTATTTGAGAACATGACATCTCATTCTTGTATGTAATGAGATTCCATTTTCCTTTCCTAAAGTAAGATTAAAAGACAACAAAAAATCTATGATGGATTCACCTTATGCATTTATCTCCTCGAGGCTATACCCTCATTCACGCCTTCAAAACTTATCAAACACTCCCCACTTGCCCATTTAGATCCCCTCCTAGAAAAATATTTTCTCCTTGTGGTATATCTTGAATTAAGCCTTTCAAATTCTTCCAAAATTTTACTTTACGATATTCTTCCAACCCTATCTAAGGTGCGTAGACACTAATAATATTAAAGATGTCTTATTTCCTTTAAAAAAAAAAATTAAAGATGTCTTATTCAACTACAAATTTGTGGGCTGCAATCTAATCTACTATCTTCTTTACATCCACAATATCTTTTCCCAATTTCTTACCCACAATAATGCATACACCACTTTTCGATCTAACTTTTTCAGTGTACCAACACTTAAATATTGAACTATCTAATTCTTTCGCCTTTTCATCCACCCACTTGGTTTCTTGCTGACACATAAAATCAATCTTCCTCCTAGTCATAACGTCAACTAATTCCATAATTTTTCAAGTGAGGGTGCCTTTATTCCATGTTCTAAAACGGGTCCTACTCTCATGAACTAACTTTCTTACCCACACCCGTTCACAAAGATGTGGAGGCCCTTGTTTATTTTTTATTACGTATAGGCTGCAATGTATTCACCCTTGCTCATTTATCATTGTACTTGAGATATACATCGTGTTTCTTCTAGGCACTGACCTAAGATTCACACTATTATATATTTGGTTCATGTCATAGAGATTCAAAGTGTTTCAAATAAATTCAAGTGTTCAAATTTTAAACATTAGAATCTAGTCTAAGTCTTGAAATTTTAATAATATGGATCGTCATTTAATTATATATATTTTTAAGGATTTTTTTAAAAAAGTTATGTGTGATTATTTTTTGATCCAACCTAATGAAACTTAATTGCATCAGGTAATAGAATATGGTGAAAACCGACCCTTCCCGAGAACACATGTAGGCGTGGATGAAAAGAAATGTATTCATTTTTAAGACAATACAATTCTGGTACTCCCTCTAATCTCAATTATAAGGTAAAGTTTTCTTTTAAGATTTATGACATAACTAATGTATTTGATCTGTATTACAGAACAAATACATTAATTATTGAATGAACCTAAAAAGTCAAATTTTGCTTATAATTAAGAGCAGAGTGAGTATGAATTCAATCAATTTATAATTTAATCTTATATAATATTTTTAATGATATTATTAAATAGAAATTAAACTATAAAATTTGAATCATGTGAATGCATATGGAGATGACTTTACCGTGACATGATTATCAAATTAAATGCAAATACATCATATTAATCAATACAATAAATGTAAATTAAATTTGACTTGACAGCAATAGGAATGATTTATAAAAATATGTTTTATGGTGTCGTGTCTCTCTTCACTAATTGTTCGTTTAACTTATCTATAAAAGAAACCAGTTAAATATATAAAGAGAAATGCTACTAACATTCTCCCATAAACACTCTCAATATATGGTGTCACGTGGCACACTTTTTCAATTTCTACTTAATAACCGGTTGAAGAAAGATATAGAGATTCTTTGTATGGTATGGTGACACTACTACAAAAATGGGCTTATATAGCGCTTTTTTTTGGCTTTAGCTAGCGCTTTGAGAGCACTGCTGTAAATGGCGCTAGTAAAGGTAATATAGCACTTTTTTTCTATACGAAGCGCTATCTAAAGCAGGGTTAATATAGCGCTTCTTGTCAGAAAGCGCTAGCAAAGATTCTATTTAGATAGCGCTTTAAATAATAAACGCCATCTAAAAGGGGAATACACTAGTAAAAAACCAACGCTTTTATTTTAAAACGCTATGTAAGACTAGGTTTAGATAGCGCTTTATAGAGGAAAAAAGCGCTAGGAGAAGCTTATTATTTTTTTCATATTTTTTTTTATTTCTACGGATAGCATTTTTTATGAGATTTAAAGTAAAATATATATACAACTTTTCTAAAGGAAATATATATATTTTTGGCACATTAAAATTGAGACTATTATTTATCAAATAAAACTTAAACATATCATAAAAAAATGTATGTATATATAGCATAAAAGTCAAAAATGTATAGC
>Ga0228711_1007243_pt1 | contig 16154 bp, 10 predicted proteins | sample MedpolnodulmetaG_2_FD_177996 | JGI IMG/M metagenome (GOLD analysis project Ga0228711, IMG submission 177996) | Root nodule microbial communities from Medicago polymorpha collected in Santa Monica, California, United States - brown nodules | ecosystem: Host-associated > Plants > Roots > Nodule...
CATATATATATATATATATATATATATATATATATTATAATCAATATTCGTCTTTAAAAAAAATATCAATATTCATTAGAGGTGTAAATAAACTTACCATATATTAGTGTACAGTTTGTTACCAAAAAAGACAAGTTAAGTTTGTTTTTTTTATTCAGTTTCATTTTGTTACGTAACAAAACAAATAAAAATCTTCCTTAAAAAAATAAAAATAAAATTTTTAGTTACGTGTGTTACTTTAGTAAGATAAGTATATAACAATTTTGTTACTCATGCACCGCCAAAGATAACTAACGTTATAATTAAAATATATATTTTGAAAAAGTGGATCCAGAGAGAATCGAAGGAGGTTACATAAATTCATAAGCTCCTTGTTAAGCCGGAGGGTAAACTGAAAATTTAGGCTTATTAAAATATGGCATAAGCAGCTTATGAAACTATGATAAGCTATTTTTATTTATTTACCCAAACACCTTTAAAAAGGCTTATGGGAGTAGATAAGCCCACATAAACTCAAAATAAGCCAATCCAAACGGGGTCTTATTGTTATGAAGACTTCTACAAATTTCTATATTATTGTCAGTTTCTACAATCTATATGACCCGTGCGGCGCACAGGTCGGCGTTCTAGTATATTGAATTGGAAAAAAGTAATTAATATTGTATTGAAAAGTGAAATAGGTCAAAATTTCTGGGATAATATTTTTTTACAAATGACACAAATATTATGAGATAGAGGAAGTATTATTTTTATTGTTAATAATAAATATAATAATATTTTCATTGTCTATTTATACAACTTTCTCGGTCTTCTTCAAAAAAAATAAAACAACATTCTTTGACGGAGCAATTCTGTTTGTGCTTACCGGGGTTTCATTCTATACTATATACAAGCTCTTGATTGAAAGTGTCGACTCTAGCTTGTTTCACTTCTTTGCTTCCTCATGGGAACCTTTCAAAGAGTCATACACAACGGATATTTGTCAACCCCCAATAAGGGAATCAAAATATTTCTAGCTTTTCAATCATACGGAAATTTCTTTTCGTTCGCATTTGTCCATTGAGCTTCCAGTTTGTGTACTACACCCTCCAGTTACTATTATAAACAAAAATCTATATTTTGGATTCATTTAATTAATGATGTATATGGTCTTTATTATAAATCACATATTCATTCAATAACCATAATTTTCACCATTGAAAACAAGGCCTCTGTTACGCAACCTTTAAGTTCTAGAGCCATATTGTCAACTAAACGTTAAAGCACTTGGTTAGAAAGAACCAAGCACTTTGATGCCATTTGTTAGACTCAAATTGACTTGAATCAATTAAATTTTCGAATAATCAAAATTTCAACGGAAAATGTGCTAGATCGAAAGTCTATGTAAATTGGAATTAAAAAATATCAACTTAACAAGAATCAAATTGAATTGAATCGATTTGTTCAAAAAAATTGAATTGAATCGATTATGTTCTAGATCGAAAGTCTATTTAAATTGACCTGAACATTGTAGAAAAGTTGTATGAGCAATTTAAATTGGAATTAAGAAATATCAACTTAATAAGAATCAGATTGACTTTTTTTTTGGTCGAAAAATCAGATTGACTTGAATCAATTAAGTTTATTTGAAAATGCATTTAGATTGAATGTGTCGTATGAGCAAACACAAGTTGCTAATGAAATGAGATAAGAGGCAATAACGTAGTTTTTAACTATATGAACAAAAACACTTTTGTGTGCCTTGAAATCAATTTTGATTCAATCTTATTTACTTGAATTTTCTGCAATTGTAAGACACGAATCCATACAATATAGTGAATTAAAAGTGTATTTAAACCTACATTTATCCAAAACTTGGATTTTGTTCAATGTTAAAAACAAGAAAAATTATGCTAAAATGCAGATTTTGTTGCTATGAACAAACAATACAAGAGTATAGAGAAGAGAAGAAAAACTGGAGAATTTGTTTAGGTAGACCCCACATTTATCCTTGCTTTGTGAGTACGTCTTTCCCCGGTCTTTAAGGGTGTGTTTGGATTGAGGGTTTAGGAGGAGAAGAGGGGGGATAACTCATTTTTATTTTTTAAATTATGAACAATGTAAAATGTTTTTTTAAAATAAATTAATTGTTTTTGAAGTATTAGTATATGATAATATATCATGATAGTATATGTTTTTTAAATTGTCTATATGCAAATCTCACTTTTAATTGTGTTTATGTGAAGTTAAACATGCATACATCATTTTTGTTAAGTCATGTCAATTCTCATAACTTGTATTTTTTTTAAGGGAAATGATATTTCTAGCGAGAAATATCATCGCGAAGCCATCACGAAGGATATATCTAGCTAGTAACTAAGCACCAGTACCGGCATGTTTTCCACTAAATCCGGGATTAATGTCAAAGAAACTGTTTTTCCATTTAACCCAACACATGCACTTTGAGAGAATTCGCTATATATAGCATGACTTTTTTTTTAAAAGAATAATGCTACATGTGGCAAAATTAAAATTCGTGAAAATACACGAAGGCAATTCAAACACTCTTTGACTTTGTTTAATTTCTCTCCCCAGTCCCCATTGAATACAAGTCTCTTCAGTATTCACTTTCCTCTTCTTTACTCTTTTGACCTCTGATCTTATTTCCACATTCACTGTATATCTCCATGGCATCCTATCCTATTGTTTACTTGGCAATGTCATTGCATCATTTTACTTTTCGGAAAATCCAAATTTAAATATTGGTTTCTTTTTATTTCCATCATTAATGTTTATTCGATGAAATTATTGCTCCTTCATTAGTTTGTTGCTTTGTATTGTACTTAATAAAAATATCACACACACAATTTATTATATCTCTTAACATTATCTCTCCCTTAATTAACCTATTTTTATTTTATTTTCTCACCCTAATATACTTTACAGCTAATAATGAAGGAACCAATATATTGATATACTACTTTTCCTTCATTTAGCTATTGTGAGACTATATATGTTGCATCCACTTCAAAGCAGGTCTAGCATCCCTCCCTTCATGATCACACACTGCATCTACCTATATATAAAAAAATGATCGAATCTAAATCAAATAAAAATGTTTAAATTGACAATCACTCATTTTAAAACAGCGAATTTAAAAAAATATGATTGATATTAAAATCAAATAAAAATGTTTTAACCAACAATCACTCATATTTTTTTATCACTTTTTTAGAAGTAATTATCACTAGTTTAATAACAAAGTTTTCTACTTTTTTTTTTAATCTCATTTATCCTAAAAATTAACAACATTACCTTGGTTGAATAACCGCATGCAACTCGGTCTCCTCCGACGAGGCCGGAGAATGCGGACATGACGCCGCCACATCCACCTCCTGCCGTGGCGGAATCACCAGGTTAATTGCCACCGGTGTAAAAGCCCTCTTTTTCTTGTAAATACAGACAATGGTGATGATAAGAAGTGAAACAACCACTGCCGCCGCGATGGCGATGAACGCCGTGAAGAGCCCCAATGGCTTATGTGTATTGTAATCCGCGTCTTCAAAGAAATGGGAGTGGTGTAGTGTGGTAACGGTGGCCGTGGAGGGTGAAGAGGCGGAGATGGGGGTATTAGAGGCCATTTGGTTACGTGAAAATATGTTGTGTTGAAAATATGTTGTGCTGAAAACTCAACGTGCTTTAAAATTTGAGCCTTCCTATTTATTCTTATAGATTGTAAACTTGTAATTGCTCAAAAATTATTTTGGTTCAGTTTTTGCAACATGTAATAGACTCATTTATTTAATTCTATACATATTAAAGGAATATTGATGGGAAACTACATGAAAACAACTAAGAAATATTGGAGGCATAAATATTTCAAGGAAACTGTCCTAAAGGAATATTGAAAAATGTTTTACTTTTTATAATCAAAAATTAAAGATGTACATATCATAATATTTAATAGGACAAAAATTAGAAGTTAGTTGTATGTGTAATAATGCAGATAGGCCTTTCTCATATGAGAAAGTTTAATAAGACAAAAAGTAGTTAGAAACCTACCTCATCATACTAATTAAGTGTATCCAATCAATTCGTGTTTACCTCACTTGGTTATAATCTACCCTACTTCCAGCCACGTAAAATAGTTAGGCTTAAGATAGTGATTAACTTGTTGGGATATAAAAGACATTCGTATAATTAACAAAATTTAAATTCTCACCATTTTTACCTAGAGTGTCACAAATGAAAGGAATGTGAATGTGAACGGTATGTCTTGAGCTAATTTGAAAACGACGGCGAAAGTTTATGCTATGATGGTGAATTGAGTGTGAGTGTGAGGGTGTGCCGTCGAGAGGACAACTTCATTAATCTCTAGATATTTCTTAAGAAGCACCATGTAAAACCTTATTATCATATAATTTTATAGTTCCTTCATAATAAGCGTTATTAAAAGGGCAACTTAATTTGGTCTAGTGAGTAGTGACCCTCTAGTTACCTACAAAATCATGTATGCAGTAGCACTTATCTATCCCATCCAAAAACACCACGTTCAATAGACCCACATTGATTTCATTTATCCTTTTTGCATGTGACCAAACTCCACCATGAGGGTTTTTCTCACATGAATTGGAGCCCAACAGAAATGACACTTACCGTAAATTGATATCAATAATGCTCTTAAGCTCAAAATATGGTGTGCAAATCCTACATATCTAATTGTTTTTTGTCAAACATAATTTTAATTTTGTTTTTCTTAACTCTTCAATTGATAGGGAAAAGGGCCAAAGGGTCTTGATAATTTAGAGTTTGGTGTGGTAATTGTATAGACTAATAAAAATTCTCCGGAACAATTTGTCCTTTCAAACATAATGTTTTAATGTAACTTTATAAATAATTTTTTTTATTTTTAAAATTTTCATTTTTGGAAAAAAATTGATTTTATGGAAAAAAAATAAAAATTTCACACAATAAAATGGGAAAATTTAACTTCTACCAAATTTGTTTTGGGTAAAAATCTTAAGGTATGTTGCCAACTTTAATTATGGGTGTTTTTTTAACCTTCGAAACACATATTTCGGTCACAATTTTACAACAAAACGACGAGTTTGGATCCTCTCTGGAGAATCAATTTTAAAAATTGAAAGAGAGAAAATAAAGTCAAAAAACAAATTTTTGTATTTATTGTTTTAATAATTTACGTCTTTTTTAATATTTTGAAAAAGTTAATAAGATAAGTTTTAAAATAGAGTTTTAATAACAACAAGACGTTAACTTTAAAACTAGAGTTAACAATTAATTCCTTTTAATTTTATTCAAAAGTATCAAATATACATCAACAAAATACATATAAATATTTGTAAAAGAAAATAAATACATAGAACTAATTCTTAGAACCATTAATAGTAATGGTACATAACACAATCAATTTTTCAGAACAAACATATATTAATGAATCTAAACTAAAAAAATTACAAAGACGTGTCCTGCCAACCTAATTCAGACCTATCACAGAAAAAAACACATTAACAAAATGAATTCAAAGTAGTATCATTCAAAGAAAAAAGTAAATGGATATGATGAAATATAGTGGTCAATTCAAAGGGAGCAAAAGATGGAAAGATAATAGGAATAGTAATAACTATGCAACCATATGTAGCAATAAAAGCCAACAAAATTTCAACATTAATTTAATTGAGCCCATGTTATAAAAAAGACTTAACCATTAAGTGATGAGCTCCTTTTTTGGCTTCAAGATGAGATGATATACAAAGACCAAACCTCTTCAAAATTTTCAATCTCAAACTCAGAATGCATAATTTTATCATGAGTCAAACTCAAAGAAAGCAAATGTTACCGAACTCAACCAACAATTTTACACTTCTGAAGCTAGAAATTGTCATAACCGTCACTTCAATTAGTAAAAACATGTCTTCTTCCCCATTTTACATGAAAAAATATAAAAACTAATTAATACATCAAATCATTATCATTTTGCAATTTTATTTCTCCGACATCCACTCTGTATGTTAATGTTAAGAACATTATGTCTGCTTCTTAGTATTGCATCTTCTTTCAAAAATAGAGTCACACATTACAGATTCATAATTCATAGATTAATGGTTTACAGTGACAGCAGAATGGTTATAGTCACAAAACAAAAACAAATAACACTAGCAACTATAACAAAAAAGAAAATAAAAAGCAAAATCTATACAATCTAACATAACAACTTTTAGAAAACAAAACAAAAAAATAGTAACAGAGAATAAGTATTTTTGTTTGACTTAGTAATTATGTATAAGTCTTTGTTGACACATTCATTAGGATAATTCGCGACAAAATTTAAGTAGGAACACTATGTGATTACCAAAGTTAAAATTGTTCGTCATCTAAAGGGCCTGATTGTTTCAGATTTTTTTGGAAAAAAATCTATTTTTTTAAGTAAAAAATCACTTTTTCCATTGTTGAAGTGTTTGTTTAAGATTTAAAAAAAATCCATTTTGTTAAAAAAATCATTTTTAGACTCAAAATTAAAAGTTATTCCAAGTAGCTTTTTCAAAATACGAAGAACTCAAGTGTAAGTGTTTCAAATCTTAAAAAATAATTTTTATGTTACTAAACAACCAGAAATAGCTTTAGATTTTTTTAGAAATTCTCTAAAAAAAAATCTCTAGATTCTTTTTACCAAAAATCTATTTTTTTTAAAGCTGAAACAAACGCATACAAAATTTGATCTGACAGTCCAGATCATATGAATGTAGGGAATTCAAATCTGCAAACATTAATGTTATTACGAACAATTTCCTTATGCTTTTGTCATTTTGATTGAAATTTATTTACCTATTTCATGACATTTTTTTGTTTTAGGCAATGTTTGTTCATGCACTATCTCTTATGAAGAGCTCAAAAATGGAAGTCAGAATATGAAAACCTCAGACAATACTTTCGTCTTTCCGAACTGCCTCAATAGAAAACAGGATTATGCGTACAGGGAACTCCTAGGACATTCTTTTATGGTTGGTCGGAGTAGTTCAGAGAAGAGAAGTGCTTGTGAGGGCTAATCATCTGCTTGTTGAAATATTTGGAAAAGTATATCGGTCGTATGCCTGCTCCGTCAAGACCTGTTGATAAAGGTGATATTGATCTTGCTGTTTACGATATACTATGACAATTTATTTGTTCAAGTTAATTTATCTTTCTGAGTTATTGACCAGTTAATTTCGGTGTTGTCACATTTAGTGCAGATGTTGGTGTGTGTTTGTTATAACTGTTGCACCTAAATATTATCAACAACCAGTTTTGATCTGAAGGCGTCTATAATGAAAACAGATGTCAAAAAGCCGCAAAAAGATTGGGTGAGGAACACCCTCATTCAGTTTTGATCTCAAGACGTCTATAATGTTTGGTAATGAGACAAAATGGTAGCAAAAAATGTGAGATCCTAGTTCACTATGGTGGTTTCAAGAGGGAAAACGACTGCGAGGTTCTTTGGCCAAGATGCTACTATTTTAGAACTCATTCTCAATGATTGGATTAACTGCAACTATAGAGATTCCTGCATTAGAAGTAACAACTAGTGTACAAAGTTATATGTATAGGTGTGCCTTAGAAATAGGTGTTGTTTTGGACAAGTGCATGTTAGGATTGACATTTTTCAAAATATAACTCTCATTTTTGCCACCTCAGTGAATTCTGAATTGCATTGAATTTTGATACATTGTCAGTATAAAATGATTTACATTGTCAACAAATCACAACTAATCATGTGTGTGACTTTAGTAGTCTTAACGTTTTTAATGATTTGAGATTCTAATCGATAGACAATATAAGCAATCCTTCCACTTTATAAAAAGTAAACCGTTCTTGATTTGAAGCTTTTGCTTCTACTGTGATTAGTAGCTCAAAAACATTTATTTTTTAGTCTTCACTTGCAGGATTTGAAGCTTTTGCTTCTATAGTTTTTATTTTTGTCCATTCCTCACAAACATTTACTTTTTAGTGTACGGCGCGCAGAACAACACCGGGAAGCTTTTATGGCAAGTTTTGGTGTTGATGCTGCCACTGTGCCTTTTTTAATTTTAGCATTCATGAACATGAAAAAATCATGTGGAATTCCTATAAACTGTCAGGTCTCTCAATTTATAACAATTTTTCCAGTCACTACTACACTATGGTCTCATGTAGAATCTAATATTTTATCATCCAAACCAAATATGGACTGGAATAAATGTTTCAATTTCTTCCTTTCAATTAGTTTCTTATCATCTTAGTATGATTAAACTGGATTCCTTCCATCAATTTTTATGTTAGTGAATAATTTAATTCAATAAATCATCCTTGTTATGTTGTATCTACCTTTTCTCGGTGAGTGGATCTTTTTTATGGATTAAACTGGTTTATGATTTCAAATTCCATTACTTATGCTAAGGATTTTCACCTTAATTAAGGAAGAAATAATGTGTGATGATACTTTCAACACCACTGTGGATAGGTTAGGAAAGGAAAAATGGTAAAGATTTGCTGCATTGGTGCTGGATGTGTAGGGGGTCCAACAATGGCAGTCATTGCATTAAAATGTCCATCCATTGAAGATGTTGTCGATATCTCAAAATCGTGCATTGCAGCGTGGAACAACGATCAACTTCCTATCCATGAGCCCGGTAAAGCAATGTCGCAAGAAGTAGCTGGCCAACTGGCTTGTACGGTGAGGAGTGTCTCCTCTTTATAAACTCTTCTCAGGCATCCTACCCGAGTGTTGGCCGCTAACAAACCATCCTTTTTCTCTTCTCCTTCCCTCCATTCACAACAAATTTCGGTTAGATCAGCATTTTGTGTTGTTAAGGTCCTGCTGAGTGCTGAGTTGTGAATATAGAGTGAAATTCATGTACACACTGATGCAATGGTCACAAATCGCTCATGCTAACATTGTGATCTGTAAGGTCGGAATGTACTTTTGGACACTAACTAATGGGTCAAAACAAATCTCTATTTATATTTGTTTTAGACTTTAAAGTCCTCATTTATGCTGTTGTACTCAGTGGACCTGTGTGCCTGAGTCTAAGTGTAATTATCTTTGTTGCACAGGTTATTTCAAAATTGACCAAAGCTAAAGCTAGAGGGACTCTAAATTGACTAGAGTGCTTAAGTCCTTTCTCAGTGGTCATGGACGTATATCTGTAAGGTTTCCATGTGTAGATATTTGTCTTCACATATCAACATGTGAAAAATAAATTTCATATTACAATCTGTAATAGAAATGCTTTAAAATAAGAGATTATGATAGTCTTATTGTTATTCAAATGCAGCTCATTTGCATAGTAACGCCTTCATCAAGTAGCGGTGAACAGACACGTAATGCATTGAAGTTTGCTAATCAGGAAAGGCACAAAACAAGACAAGTCAAAATCAAAACTACTTTTGATTACATCAGAATTTTGTTACTACAAAATAACCAAGAGTAGCACTACTGTCCCAAAGTACAAAGTACATGATTCAACTCCCAATCTCCTTTGAAGTCCTAATATTGTGATTAGTTCCAAATAGATGCTCTACAATAGCTAAGGAAGTTGTTCCTTTCAGGAACTAAGTGGGAGTAAATTGCAAGCTGACTCAAATGCTATACTACTTGTTTTCCATGAGGTACTCATCTTAATTTTGGAAGATGTATTATTATTTATTGCACCACTGTGAATTTATTGACTGCATATTTTGCTATGTTTTATTTACATGGTTATGGGCATTACATAAAGGAACAAATGTTGACTGAGCCTCTTGAGGAGATAATAAGGAAACGACTCTGAGAACATTCAGCGGTAGCAAGTCACCTACTTGAACCACTTGGAGGATTGCCGTATGTAAGTTTTTTTTCGCATATTTTGAATCTCTTTTTATTTCTCTCTTCGTTCAGTTAATAATTTCTAGGTTTCATGGTGATGCAAGGCCAAAATGGAAGTCATTTTGAGTTTAGGGCGGTTCCGCCACTATTTCCTAACAAGTGTGATTAGAAAATTAATCTGTATGAGCTCGATTTCTCAAGTTCTGCGCGTATTGGAAAGGTATTGCCTTGTGCATTTTATTCATTTCATTCACACGGTGTGTTATATTCGAGAGCATATGAGATATTTATTTCAAAACTTGCTCTGTGTTTTAGTTGTTTTGCTATTTTTTCTTAGCGTAAACACACACACGGTGTGAATCGACTTGAGAGTTGTGAGTTTTCCTGTCTTGACATATCAGAAGCAATGGTTTGCTTTGTAATGTTTTTTAACGATGGCGAATCAGAGTTCATAGTAGGAGAGGTTAGTGACATTAATTCAAACAAAAATCAGGGGAGGTCAATGCAACTTTCTATGAGTAGTATTATGGTCCCAATTTTACCTGTTTAATATGGCGTTAGCTAGTTAATTTAAATGAGAAAGAACAGACCACATACAAGCATGAAACAATATGTGTTATTAACAAATTAAACGAATCAGAAACATTTTTTTAAATGGAAAAATATATTAATATATATAACACTGATCAAAACACAATTTATGCTAATTAAGAAAAAGCTAAAAAGAAAAAGAAGTGCATAACTGTGAACATCACATGATATACTGTTATTTTAATGAAGCAAGTTTGGGTAATGATATGAATGAAGCAAGTTAGGCCATTGCTAAGTTTGGAGTGACGAATACTCTATCTAGCTAGCTGCATATATCAAGGGATTTTTTAGTCATTAGACAAAGTCATTCCAGCTTTCTAATCCGACCACAACAACATAGTTTTTCCACGTGGTAAAACAAGAAAGGTGATAATTTTTTAAAAAGCAAAATGAAAAATTTATTGATTAGATAAAATGTATCTCAAAAAGATAAGATATGCTAGAGAGATAAATAAAGTACTTGTGCTTGGATTTTAAAGTAATGGATAAATATTAGCAGGTTTGCACCAGAGTAAATAGACAATTATCCTCTGAAATTGTAAGAAAAAAATATAAATTTTCAAGTTCAAGATGCATTTTGCACATAAGTGCAAAATTTTAGGAGGTATTTGCAAAACGTCATAAGAATTTAACGGAGGGAGTAAATTGATTAATGTTGTGCAATTTCAGGGATAATTGAAGTTTTGTTAATATCATAAAGTACTTGACGAAACTTACAATTTCAGAAAGGTAATCGCCTATTTACTCCTTTGCACTAGTCGTGTTAGTTTACTCATGATCAATAAATTTCTTCTTATCCAAAAAACAAATGTTGTGTTCCTAATACTCCCTTCGTCCCGTAATAGATGACCCATTTGAAAATGTGTAATTTTGACCTAACTTACTTTGACCATATTTTTCTACTAATATACAAAGACAAATAATATCATATAAGATGTCGTTAGATTTGTCTCGATGAGTATTTTCAAAATATCAAATTTTCATAATTTTTTTTAATATATTATTCAATATATTTAAGCTCAAAATTATGCATTGACATGCGTAATAAGGTCAACTATGTCAAGTACTAAGGGACGGAGAGAGACAGCATAATGCGATGGAAATTGTTTTGGACATGTGGGTTCATTGTTGTGAGTAGACCAGCCTGAACTGCACTGATGTTTGTGGCTTGAACCGGCTTGTCTTTATTTAGAAGACAAGTTGCTTACCTCGTACCTGTAGCATTAAAAGGAGGGGACAAGGGTAATGATTGCATTTCAAATCCATTTAACTGCTGTTTCATCAGCTGAAAAGTAGAATTCTGGACATGTGGGCCCCTGCATCTGGACCAAAATCAGCTTGGTATACCATCTCGTTTTCCAAAACCACGTTTAAAGTCACATTTGCATTGAAACTTAGCATTGTAGTTTCATGCTTTAGGGACGCGAGAATGTCCTGAAAAACGCTTTACCAAACAAGCTATAGCCAATTGAATTGGTTCAACCTCATTCCCCACTACGACACATGTCAACAGAAGAGACACATTCATCTTCCTTCATGCTACTATTTCCTTTAAACGTTGGACAGAATTCATCACTTAAAAAACCAATTGTTTTACTACATACTTGAGCTCAGAGAAAATCAAAATAATCAGTAAACAAATTAATTCATGCATGTACAAAAACAGAAGAAAGTAGAAAATATAGAGAATGATGAGTTGCGCTCAGTGTAATGCGGTGCAAGTTGAGCTCAAAATGATGAGTTGCCACAAAATTCAACTTCGAATGTTTCTAATTTGTTTTTTCTTTTTTTCTATTTTCGTTTTTCTTAAAGAAGAAATTGGAGACTAAACTTAATAATAAAAATCAAAGAGAACTATTTTTAATCCCACGTTGTTTTTTAGAGGGAAATGCTAGCATATGTTAAGAAATTAAATATAAGAATATAATTTTAAGAAACGTGTATTCAAAATCTTAAAAACATTAAAATTTACTTTTTTCAATACAAAATTTCACTTTTAATTTCATTTTTAGTTCGTTTCTTGTATTCTTAGGGCACAAGTTATATGACTTTTTTTAAAAAAAAATTACATCCATCAATAGAAAATTAAGGACGAGATAGAAGTGTTAATTTAGAGGTCAATGATTTGCATCAAAGACAATAGCAGAGATTTACACTGCCGAGGATCCAAATGCCATTTTTCCTCTCTTTCAAAACATAAATATCTATCTGAAACGTTTGTTTGAGTTTTTCAAAATAAAAAAAAGCTACAACTTAGTTTCTTCGAGTTTTTCGTGAGAATTTTTTATATCAGAAAACTTAAAATTAGTGTTTTGGTGCTACTCTCTTGTTCTTTGGTTTCCAAACCGGAAATCTTGGAAAAAATGTGGGAGAAAAAAAAAGAAGTGTTTAAATTTATATACAAGGATGAAATAGATAGTTCATGCAATTTGCCAAAAAAAAAATAGATAGTTCATATAAAATATAAGGGTGACTGTATATATATGGGTGATACGTATAATATTTGCATAAAATGGGAATCAAAAGTTTGAGGAAAATAAACAAAAATGTGGTCCAAAATTCCTTAAATAAAATGTGGTCCAAAATTGTTCAAAATAAAACAAAAGAGAAACTTCAAATGACGGGTAAAATGGGGATGTCAACATCATGGCTTAGGATCTCTCAGAAAGAAAAAAAACATCATTCCTTAGTTCAGTGAAAAAAAATCAGAATGAGAATTAATATGTAATTTGGAATAAATTTTTAAAGAAATAATTATGAATGAGACTTGAGTTGGTACATTCATTCTCAACAAACTAATTATGCAATTTTCTTTACTATACATGCTGTCACTAATTGTGCTTATTTTTTACGGATAAATATTAGTTGTACTTCTTCGAGTGTTATTTTTGTAGTCAATATTTAGATTGATTTTGGATCTCCTTTTCAAATTTATTTGGAAGTGCCCAACTCAACTTAAGACGCGACTTGCGACAACTTGTATTTGTCATGTCCCATATTTGAGGGATGCCTCTTGTAAGATTGTAGAGCTCTAATATATCTAGTCATATTTAAGCGTATGATTCGGTGGATTGGGGGTACCTTGAGGAAGTTATGCGTAAGATGGGGTTTCCGTCTCTTTGGCGTAAATGGATAAACAAGTGTATTGGTACAGCTACAGCCTCGATCCTGGTCAATGGGTCACCTACGGATGAGTTCCCTTTGGGGAGGGGATTGAGGCAAGGTGACCCTCTCTCGCCTTTCTTGTTTCTTCTAGCAGCAGAGGGCTTCAATGTTTTGATGGGTGCGTTGAATCGGAACAATCTTTTTTCGGGCTACCAGGTGGGCAACAGTGGTTCGACAACTGTGTCACATCTCCAATTTGCTGACGATACTTTGATATTAGGTGCTAAATCTTGGGCCAATATTTGGGCTATGCGCGCTATTCTTCTTCTATTTCAATCAATGTCTGGGTTAAAGGTTAATTTCTCAAAGAGTTGCCTGGTGGGGGTGAATGTCGCACACTCCTAGTTGGATGAAGCAGCTATGGTCTTGAATTGTAAGGTGGGGTCTATACCTTTCGTGTACCTGGGTATGCCTATTGGTGGGAATCCTCGTCGCTTGTCCTTTTGAGAACCTTTACTGAACCGTATAAGATCTAGACTAGCGGGTTGGAGTTCTAAACATCTATCTTTTGGGGGCCGTCTAATTTTACTGAAATATGTCCTGTCATCTCTGCCTGTTTACGCTCTTTCATTCTTCAAGGCTCCAACAGGTTACTAAGGAGGACAAATGGCTATGGACTTTGGAGAACTCAAATGCTTTCAGTGTTCGTAGTCTGTATAATTTTCTTACCCTTCAGCCCCCTGCGGAGCTACCAGACGTTGTTTCTTCTATCTGGCATAAGGATGTTCCTCTTAAGGTCGTGTTGTTTGCTTGGCGCTTGTTTCGGGATAGATTGCCTACAAAGGACAATCTACTCCGGCGAGATGTGATTCATTTTGATTCCAGGTTGTGTGTAGCAGGTTGCGGCACTGTCGAAACGTCTTATCATTTATTTCTTCATTGTAATTTCTTTGGTACTGTTTGGCACTCAATTTATAGTTGGATTGGCATCTCAGTGGCCAACCCACTTTATGTGTCTGATCATTTTCATCAGTTTGGATTTTGTGGTGGTCCTGGGCGGAGGCGGCGCTCTATTTTACAGGTTATTTGGTTTGCAACGGTGTGGGAAATATGGAAGGAAAGAAACAATAGATTGTTCAAAGGCAAAGAATGCCCCGTTTTTCAGGTGGTTGATAGGATTAAGTCCTTCTCCTATATGTGGTTGAAGGCGAAGTACGTTACTCTTCCCCTCAATTTACATGGCTGGTGGCTGAGTCCGTTCACCATGCTGGGCATAGGTTAATAGTTTCTTTCTTTTTTGTATATCTTTTCATTTCCCTTGTAAATATTGTTCAGATTTTGTGTTTCTTTCTTGGTACACCTTGTACTAGGAGGCACACTTTTCTGTGGTAATATATTTCATTTTAACTTCTTAAAAAAAAATATATATATCTAGTCATATAAAATAATTACATATATGAATTTAGAAAATTATTTAATGTGTAATGTCACTATGTAATATAAACACCTATATGAAAAGGGTCATGGAGAATTAATGAACGTATTTTTGAACAAATTCTCGTTGAGATTTTACTGTTCTCGGATAAACAAGTTTAAAGAAGCAAATAGATGAGTTTCACAAGAAATGCAGTCTCTTCTTAGAGATTTTTTATTTTTTATTTTTTTACAAGTCTTGATAGAACTAATAGATAAGAGAAAACTATAGAAAGATATATTACTCATTAGAAAATTGTAATTTACGTGAAGAGATACAATCTGGCATATGGTTTTGCAATGGCTAGATGTCGTTTATGTGAGTGCAGCTATTTCAATTCGGTCAATTAGAAGGATTTCCTAAACATCAACGCTCAACTCTGCATCTCTTTTGGTTATCTTGTGTTTGAGTAATTTAGAGTGAAAGAAACAATCAAATTTTCAAGCATAAGAAGCACTCTTTATTTAAGCTGCTTGACAAAATTAAGTTTCAGATTTTTAGTGGTTGAAAGTGAATTACGCTACTTTATTTTTTGATTACCATTCTTAGTGGCTTAATCCAAAATTATACTTGAATGCAATTACTTAATTTGCATCTATCTTTCTTTTTTGGCCCCTTTTATTGGACTTAGTAACTTGTTGACTTATCCTTATTTTGTCTAGGCTCTTTCATAATCTAATATCATTATAGCTTCTTAAAAAAACGCTTATATAGCCAATGAGCAACTAATGGGTGTAACTTAACCAACTAGCGTAACAAATTATTGTAACTAGGGGTGGGCATGGTTCGGTTAACCATATTAACCGAACCGAATCTAAGTGTTGAAATGGTTTGGAATAACCAAACCGATCCGTTTAAGGTTTGGAACTAACCGAACTGAACCAAAGTTATGGTTCAATTAACCGTTTGCTTGCCTATTAACCGAACCGAACCAAAACCAAAATTTTGAACTGAAGTGTATTTTTTTTATCCTTTTGCTAATATAATTGTGTTTTTTTGTCCTTTTTAAATTTAATTGCAGGGTATTTGAAACACTGTTATTATATTAAGTGTAATCCATCGATAATAAATTAGTACTTTGTGTGATAAGCATAGGCTGATGAACTCATTTACGAAAACTACAAGTTTCAGATTGTTATACATAATACATATAAGTTATACAATCAG
>Ga0228711_1007245_pt1 | contig 16151 bp, 7 predicted proteins | sample MedpolnodulmetaG_2_FD_177996 | JGI IMG/M metagenome (GOLD analysis project Ga0228711, IMG submission 177996) | Root nodule microbial communities from Medicago polymorpha collected in Santa Monica, California, United States - brown nodules | ecosystem: Host-associated > Plants > Roots > Nodule...
TTTTACAAAAAAAAAAAAAAATTCAACAAAAAAAAAATGCAATAGGATAAGCAACACTTGTTGATTTGCATGATTTGATGTTGATTTGGTTGAGTTTGGTGAAAATCGTACTTGAAGGTGAAAAAATCGCACTTGGTGATGTTTTGGAAAGTGATTGTTATGTTTATGACTTGCTGTGTTATAACAGCACGCAGCGTGACTTAAGTCACGCATGGGTACTTTCATCCATCCAATTGGGAGGGAGTGATTTTTGATAGGAGAAGAGCAATTTTCAACTTACAAAACCTTATAAGATTTGCGGTGACACTCTTTCTAAACTTTTATCAAGAGTCCTATCTTTTTTATGTGGGACTTGATTTTTTTTTCTTAATATTAATGGTATCAAAGTTTTGGTTTAAAGGGGAGGAGTGGAAACACATTTGGGTTCTAATGTTTGGATCAAGCATAAATGATATAAGATATTGATAATTAAATATTGAAAATAAATGAAACAGGACTCATATTTGATGTGCCTTCAAAATTTTGGGTGGATATGTAGTGTTCCCTAAACTTGGTTCTTGAATTCAAAGACATCGTTTAATTTAGTTATTGAATTATTTGAAATAGTATCATAGTCACTGGATTTGACCTTTAAAATAAAGTCCCTAAATTTGTTCGAAGTTTCATCCATTTAATAACTTTAAATGTTATTTATGATAACATGATGTTAAACGATGATACGATAGTTCACATGGATTTCAAATATTCCACGTGTACAATGACTTAAAGTGTTAACATTATGCAACATACTCTTACACAGCCATAACTATTCCTAAAGATTTCAAGCATACATATAATTTTAATTATGTATTTTGACATTCTTTATTCATTCCTTCAAGATTCTTCATGTAGGCGATTTAAAACTCAGGTGGATTGTTAGATCATCGTTTAACGTTGCACATCATCATCAATAATGCCTGAAGTTAATGGAGAGATGAAATTGAAGTTGAAAAAAAAATTCAGGACCTAATATACTGTTTCGAAAAATTTAAAGACTAAATTAAATGATGGTTACAAGTTTAGGGGCTATATTGCCTATTCACTCCTATATATAATAACTTTACTATAAACTAAATCGCCGCCCCGTGCTATCGCACGAGTCAATGATGACCATAATATATTACTAATTTAGGACTCTAGTGTCACATGTAACTAAGTGTGCCCCACAGGTAAATTATAAGTCATATAATATTGTTCTTAGGATATGAAGCAATACATGTTATTAAATAGAATCTAAGTGTTACGCTTTCCTTTCTAAAAAGTGTTCGAGACACAGACACATGTGCATCTTGTGTACAATACTTTACAACAATCACAACAATATAATTTTTTTGAATAAAATAACAAAATTACATAAGAAATATTAGGAATACTCTCTTTCTAGCAATCTTTCTAAAATTCACTCTCTTATTAGGTAAAACTCATGTGAGTCTCACCACTTTATGTAGATCCATTTTCAAAGTGTGGTACTGACATGGATTCCACCCAATAAGACATTCGGTGTTAGGGAAAGTGTTAAAAAGAGAGTGTCCATAACACTCCCCAAATTATATTACTTCTTATAATCAAACTTTACGATTTCAAAAATTTCTTTTTTTTAAAAAAAATAAAAAAAATTATATTACAATTTATGGTGAAATTTTACACCGTTAAGAGGAAAGCAAAACTAAAATTGGAATAATTCAAAAGATCACATAAATTGTCTATATTGTAAAGTAAAGATATCAATATTTAAACCAAGATTAGTAGTATATAAAACTCATATGTGTAGGATTTGATTTTACTCCAAGAACGGGAATTGTCATCTATTAAATGGATGACCTGCTGAAGAGTTCCATCACTACCAATTGCAACAACATAGTCTGCATCATTGATAGGATGTGTCAAATTGTTTCGAATCTCAACTTTCCATTCAATCGACTTTTCTAAAGAATTTTCGAACATATATGTAGAACAATTGTTGGACTGAGTTAAATAATTATACCTTTACAATCCTCATAAGTTTAGATTTGTCTTATGCTACAGATGCACTATATTGTAGAATAAATACCTATAAAAAATAGTTGAACCATAGGAGAATGAGAAATCAAACCAGAGTTAAAATATGTCTACATGTTAAACTTCTAATCACTTGTAGAAAATATAAGTGACAAAAGTCACAAAGTAACACTTTCAATTCCTATATGTTGGAATTTCTAATCTAAGTGTCAAAGGAGATGAAAACTTTAACTAAATAAGAACTTGTAAGTAGCCCCTCAAAGAAAGGAAAGAAGAAGAACTACAAACACAACATGATATCTTGTAACATCTTCTACTTTAATGAATTACATGTCTCAAATTGGTCTAATTACAAATTTATCAAATGTTTTTGTAGACTTTATTTGAAAATGAGACAGCCAGTTATGAGACATGATTACAAACAAAATCAATAGCAGAGGCAAAAAATGTCCAGCTCAAAGTGCAGAGGCAAAGCCAATAGCTAGCAAAATCAACAAAAACACATGATTACAAACATTTAGATAAGACTAACTACAAATTTTTTCAACAAAGTAATGTTTCATACATTTCAAGGCACAAAAAAATTACGAAAATGAACTCAGTAGACAACATATTACGTATATCATGTTTCTGCAATTATAAATAAAAATAATAATGTGCAGACCTCAATCTCTCTAATTAACACGCGAAACACCTTGAAAAGTAACTCATCTGCCTTTCAAACTATTGCATTATCTTCTGTAAAGAAGGCAGATTCATCTGCCTATTCATTTGAACCATTGCTATAGTAACTCCTTTCGTAGCGTCTCCATCGCTTGAGTAGATTTAAGTGTCTACAATAAATGTCAAGAGTTCATTTTTAAAAGCTATAATAAATCTTACAGATTACAAATTAAATATTATAAATTAACAGGATTCTTGTTGTTTGTATATGATATTGCCATAATATGAATGAGCATGAAAGTATATACACAAGGCTCATTATGTATCTGCAATGAGGCACCGACAGAGAGATGGATATCGGACACGACACTTACAGGTCGAAATGACTATAATTAAAGAAAAAGAATTAATTGAATGTAATCACATATGTGTGTGTTCAATACCCCCACATGTCAGACACTTGTCACAACTTCGATCAGAAGTGTCAGTGCTGCATAATATGTATGCATCACAGTAGTACAACACTATACACAATTCATCAACTTATCTTCTAAAATCGTAGGAGCACAATAAACATGAAGAAATTTTCAAAGTTGAGCTACGGACAAAGAAAACACAACATGCTATGCAAAACAAACCTGAATTCTCTAAGCAACACCCTGAAGTTGCGATTTAAGCTTGTAAAACTTTTCAATTTGATGGCGAGTTCTGATAAGATCCCTGGCCATAACCCTCACAACACCCAAACAAATTGAAACTGAACTCAGAAACTACTCAAACCAGACCAAACATATTACATACCTGTTCAAATAACAACACCCTACTATATTATAAACCACAATCCTTAAAAGCAATAAAATACTCATCATACATAGACTACTTAAGACTTCCAAATAATCTATACTTGTATACTATAACCCTAAAAGTAATTATCAATTTTGTTTAGACATTTTTTCTTTACAAATTTACCTTTAACAACACAGTTCTTTACAAATTCGCCTTAATAACACCGTTAGTGAATATTGAAACTGAAATTTAATTAAGTTCAAATAACACTGATATTATGAAACTAAAACATTCAAATTAAACCAAAACGAATATAATACAACAAAGGTTTAAATATGAGTCCTATGAAGCGTGGATTTTTTTTTTTTTGAAGAATCCAATCCTCATACCCAACGAAATATTTCATCGATTAGTAATAAAAAATTAACTAACAAATAAACAAACACTACCAAAGTCCAAAACACAACAATGTGGTTAATTAAATAATTCATAAAAAAACGCTACCTTAAGCTTCTTCTAGCAGCTGCATCACTTTCCTGATCATCATTAGATCCACTTTCAACGACATCCCTACGCTTGCTGGTAACAACACGCAGATTATGATAATCTTTGACATAACTATCTGTATCCTCCCTACCTTCACTCTCTTCGTCCCATCTTTGGTCACCAACCTCCCTCTCGCCTTCACTCTTTGCTTCTTTCACCTTCTTGCCCTACCCCTCTCATTCATTCATCCTGGAATACCAAAAATTCGTTAACAAATTTCAAATACGATCTTCCAAATATACAAATAATCGAATTGATATAATATAGATCAAGTCAAATTTCTAGGTAGAATTGAGAATTTTGATAGGGCGTTGAAATAATATTGAGAATATGTTGATAATGAAATTTGGCTGAGAATTGGTTTGAATGATGATCTTCCAAAATTGATTTGAGGATTGGATTCATGTTTGGGTTCGAGTTCTTCTTCCTCTTCCGATTGATCTCCGAAGAGATTTTGCATCATCTGGTTAGTATGCATCTGATTTTGCATCATCTTCCATAAGTTCTATCATAAATTATCATTCATGTTGCTAGTTTTCTTAGATTTTTGACATAAAAACATTTCTTATTAGTACAGAGCTACCTTGATGAATTTATTTGTTCCTTCTTCCTTTTATTTTTTTCACCCATATTTTGTAAAAAAAATTGCTTATTCACTACAACACCAAATTACACAGAATTTTCACTACAATAAATGCAAAATTGTTTTTTCCACTCAACATGATTTCATTCAAGTTGATTTGTTACAAATTTTGTTATTTTTTGTTATATTTTGAAAAACCATATAACAATATGAAACAAAATTTTATTCTTATCACTATAAATAAATCATGTAAAAAAACAAACTATATAAATGAAACTATGACAGTATAATTCGACTATCAAATGTTTGTTACCTTGTTGTTGACCATGCTCCACACATCAAGAATACGCACACCAAACCTCCACGTCTCCTTTGAATCGTCGACATCTCTGATTGGGTCAATGGAAACTCTCATTTTCTAAACAAAAACAAATAATAAAATTTATCGAAATACTCATGAATCAAAAAAAGAGCAACATCAAACTTGGTGGTGATGCTAATGTTGATGAGAGAATTCACAGTAGCATTTTATCGAACACAATTTGTGCACCCTACAAAATCACCAAATCAAAACAAAAAACTATAAATTCAAAACATATTTCAAACAAACAAAATGACAGATTAATATTCAATGATAATTATGGTAATCATTCACTTGTGAGCTGAAATTGGAAATTGGAGCAGTATGGGAGAGAGAGAGTTTAGGTTTGTGAGGAGAAAATGGATTGAGAGAAGAGAAAGAAGAAGCTGATGTTCTATTCTGTTATGAAACCGACCTAATGCTCTAATTGCTCAATTTTTTGTCAATCACATGTAGCAAACTAAACCTTCAGAGATTTGGTCTGTGCTTTTGAAAAACTGGTCAAAATGGTTGACAAAAAGGAAGGGTAATGCAGTAATTTAGGTAACCTGATGCACCATCTAGGGTTTTCCCTACCAAGGGCTGGCAGTACAAAATGAAGGGTTTAATTAGGGCAAAAGTGCAGCATTGTATTCCATTAATAAATACTAGATTTTTGACCCGTGCGATGCACGGGTCTATTTTCAATTGAGTACATGAATGGGCATAGGGACATGTATTTAATGTGTATATAATAATAATAATAATAATAATAATAATTATTCATCTTTACTTTACAATTTATGTATTCTCCTTATGAAATAACACGTTTGGAAAATTATAAAGGCACAAATTAAGGTTTTAATAGGACTATTAAGGGGCAAAAATGAATGCATTTACCTGCACATTTCGTTGCAACCCCATTGTAAACTATATATTTCTTAGAAGGTATAATAATAATGATTAATTAGCATAAAATACCAAAACCTAGCTAATGGAGGGTCAAATGTTACCAATACCAAGCTTTCAATTAAAGTTATAGCTATTAATTGGCAGAAAATGATACAAATGTTATGTGCATGCTGCTTACCCTTTTATGATAAACACTATTTTGTTTTTTGACAAAAAAAAACTATATTTTTAAAGAAAAAGTGGGAGGACAAATATCACTAAAATAACGCATTAGGTGGAACATAATCTAATGGCATAAAGATTTTTATATATTTTATAATTTTAAAAATTAATAATTTTATAGGGACTTGCTTTACAATTTTGAACATCAACAAAATTTAGGAATTCAATGCAAATATTAGATGGATAACAAATAACAAAATCTTAGTCAAAATAACAACAAAATTCATTTAAACGCAATTGATACAATCGATTTTGAACAATGAACTCAATCTCAACATAAAAATAGTATACACATAAAAAATAATCTTGTAAATTTTATGAAAAAATAAAAATTTAGACAACCATGGGTGAACACACTTGACCTTCCATTTTTGAACAATGAACTCAATAAACATAACAAATGAATAAAACTCCATATATTGTCATAATAATAAGATGTTTATAGGGTTGGAAATCTTGAACAGACTTGCAAGAACAAAATAAATGTTATTTTGTACGAATTTATAACATATGGCAAAAAGAAAACTCAAAGCTTCTAGTTATTTCTCCTTCACTTCCACTAAATTGATCATACCATGAAAAGAAAATAAAAAAACCTCTTTCTTTACACCAGTTTCTATCCTCATCAAACTGGTAAATCTTTTGGTTTATTCCAATCTATGAAAATCATGAGTGATGTAAGATAAAACCATAAAAAAAACCAAAGAAAATATTGATATTATTTTTTTTATAAAAAAGGAAAAAAGGTATAAAAACTAAAACATGATACTGGAAAGAATAAAAGAGAAATCAACAAATGATTTTTATTTTTTAGGCAAAAGAAATATGAACAAATAGAAAAGAAATAGAAATAGAATTGTACTCTTGACAATAAAGAAGTGGACTAACTATGGAGAGATGAAGGAAGAAGAGCAATTTGGATTATGGTTATGAATATGATGTTTGTTTCCGTTAGAGAAAGCCATAGAGTGAATGAGGAAGAGAAGTTTGAGATCTAAAAAATAGACGGAATGAAGAAGAAAAAGAGAGAATAAGAGGGTGAGGAGGAGCAATAAACATGAGAGATTTGGAAATATGATACACTTGATATGGGGAATAAAATTGGTCAAACAATAGTTATTAAGTGAGAGAAAGTGTGCGAGTTTTGTGGCAGAATTTGAAATTCAAATTTAACAAATAGAATGAGGGAACAAATTTTAGGGTTAAAGTGATTAACAATTAATGCAATAGAATTAGAGGAAAAAAATTAGGTTAAGCGATGACAAGACCTAATAAGCTTTAAGAACAAGTGATTGTGGTATATTTAAATGATAAATTTGTCTTGTCTCAAACAAATACCGTGGAGCAATGTTCCTTGCTGCAACTTGAATTGGTCTACGTCATAGTGTTTTAGTCGCAATAACATTTAAAAGTTCATATATTTTATGCAGAAGAATCTCTTTAAGGTCGAGGTTGTTAATAAATGTAAAAGGAAAATGCTTATGTTAATATTATTATGAAATAAGGTTGATAAGAAATTGCTCAAAATAAAATAAAAAAAAGGTTGATAAGAAATAAGAAATACAAAAACTTATGTGGTACCATGTAATACTTACATATAATAACCACACTTATTCATATACGTAGAACTTGATTGGTCAATTCTCATACTTTTATATATTTTTTTCCTTTTTGTTTAAATTCTTAATAACTAAATTTTATTTTTATTTTAACGGTAAATTTATTAACAATCAAGTCTTAAGAGTCTGCTCTGTTTTGTATTGTTTACACCTCTGATTGTATATCAAGTGTAAGAACACAACTTGTTAATTTGTAAACATTTATAAGTCTCTTGCCTACGTGCTTGAGCACTGGAAATTTCTTTCAATTGTAATTGAGCATTGGAAGTATCTTGTTTGTGTACTTGAGTATTTGAAGTTTGGAAGTGTCCTTCAGCATTTGTAATCTCTGAGCTTGTAGTTGGAAGTGCAACCCGTATAAATTGCTCTCTCTCTCTCTCTCTCTCACACACACACACACACACACACACACATATTTTTGTAGTGTTTGATATTTCTGCTGCATGCAGACCGGTTTTGAAAACCTTACATTTTTTTTTTAATATGGACATCTCAGAGTGGAGCATATCAAATGGATATAGCTTGAACACACCTTGAACATAAAAGTTCATAACATCAACATTAGTATGAACATAAACTAACCAATAGGATTAAAAAATGGAACAATAAATTTTGGGAGGACAAAACTTCCTATTTTTATTTTACGGACTAATATCAAAATTGTGTGTGATTTTAAGGGTGTAAAACAACTTACCACTTAAAAACATATAATCAATTATTATAAATTACATACTAGATACATTTTTTTTGACAAGTTCACATACTAAATACATGTATATAATAATTTTATTAATTTTTCATTTATTAAAATATAATTAAGGAAAATATGTATATTAAAAAAATAACTATTTTTCCTTCTGATGTGCCAAAGTATCAAACCTAGGACACTAGAGATGAATGGTAGATTTTCAGCCAACTGATTCTAGGATAACCTACATAATATTCTTATATTTCTATTATAAGTAATTTTAAGGTAATGTAATTTTTTTTTTTTTATACTTTTACCCAGTCACAACTATTACTTGTAAGTTTATTTTTTTTAAATTCAAATTTTTAAATGGTTGACGATTATAATTTAATATTAGCATAAAACATATTTTTCTCAAGAATAAGAATTTAGCCTTGTCACCTTCAGGTTTCGATTTCAAACTCCCTTTGGACAGCTGTAAATTATCATTAATACTACCCTCTAAAATGGCCTAAGACCTAATCAATTAGCATACTGAAACTACATATACTAGAACGTTGACCCGTGCGACGCACAGGTCTTATATGCTAATATATGTTACAATAAATAAATATTTCTTCTAAAACATATCAACAATAAAAACAGTATATTAAGAATTGAAAAAATATACATTATCTACATTAGACAAAATCAAAGAGACTTTTAAAAAAATGGAATAGGTTTCAAACTCACATACCATAGAGTCATAGACCAATGTCGACAGAAATTTGAATAGAGAATGGTCACGTCACCGCATTTTTTTGAGTTTATAAATATTTAAAGATAAGAAATACTGAAGATTAATACAGTAGCGTCACTATACATCGAAAGTATGCGCTCTGACATCACATTCTTTATTTTATCCAAGGAGGCATAACATCCCGAACTTTTATAGATATTTTTTTCTTGATTAATTCTACTGTAGTAGCCCACATAAAATCCACATTAAAAACGGAATACTCAAATATAAGGGTAACCTTCCCTGCTTGATTTGGAACTATCAAATTGAATTTGGGCTATTATATATAAGTAAAAACAATTAAAGTTGGAGTGTATTGTCAACTGAAACTACAAATTGAAGTAGAATGTTTTTTTTTTAATACTAATATTTCATTCTTAAGCAATTGAATATATTCATTTAATCAAATCAATGTTATTGTCTCTCCATTATTGAAACTCTTGTTTTCATTCTTTACCTTATGGACATGATGAGTTATATATGATTTTATTGTGAGTGAGAGGACAAAATTGAAATTAGGTTGTAAAAATAAGGGTAAAATAGACAAATTGAGTATTATGGTCAGGGAATAGGGTTTGAAGACTTAGTAGGATATATATATATATATATATATATATATATATATAGATATAGATGAATCAGAGCTAATAAGATATTTGTATATTTACTAAAGTGATTCCTATCAAAGGCAAACAATAATAGAGAATAAGAAACCATAATTTATTAGCCAATCTTATTCATACAACTATTGCATATGATACGAACTTCTTTCATATACAACATGATTGGTTTGATAATAATAATAATAGAAGAGTTCAAAGCTTCAAGGCTTTGTATCACTGGTTGAAGGGATGCAACATGGGGGCCTAGGACATGGTATTGGGCAGACTCCAATATTAGGTGGTGGGACATTGCCAGCGAGAGCACCTGCAATAGAAACAATTAACATCACAAACACCAAGATCATCTTCAAAAGAGTTTCCATTATAACAAAGCTTAACTTGCAACGAAAAATAAAGTGGATATATAAACTTTGAGTGCTATGTTTAAACAATGTGCAAACCTTGTTTATTTATAGGCAAAGAGATAGTCCTATAAAATATCACGATAAAATACTTTAAGACTTTAATAATGTATAACATTTAATTATTTCAATAAAGTTATGAACTTTTTGTATTTGTTGACTAATTTATGATACCTAATTATTTTATTAGACTATAATTTTTTACGATACTTATTGAGAATTTTTTATTTTTTATTTTCTTGACTCTAAGAATAATATACAAGTCTTCATTAATTTTCTTACATGCATGGTTATCTACGCCTATGATTATTTACAAATATTAAATTTTTATTTAAAAACATTGTATTTTCAATATTTTGTTGTACATATTGACTACATTTATTTAAATATTTTTTTTAAAATAATTTGTCGTTAATAGGATCGAGAACATTGTATTTTGATGACATAACATCATATGACATTTTTGGTTATATTTTTAATACTTTTCTTTGCATTTGAAGACAAATAAGATGAGATATAGATGAGTTGTCAATGGTTTGAGGAACATATCGTATTGTTTTCACTCGAGTCGTGGTAATTCACTTTTATCCTAGATCATGCAACTCCATAGATGTTTTGTAGTGAGAAATCATGTAAATCAACAAATAAAGACATCAAGTGAAGAATCAAGGATATGAAGATTGAAGTCAATGGTTCTTAGAAGGCTTTTGAAGACAATACAAAGTGAAGAAAATTCATTTGAAGATCCTAGGAGATTCGAGACGGAAGAATGATTGAAAATGGGAGAAAAACGCAAGAATTTGTACCTTGGAGGTTGTGATTGTCGGATTAGACAAGTATACCAAATCGTTTACCATGCAATTCATTCAGACGAAACTGTTTATGTAACACCCTAAACCCTTAAAGCGATAAATCACGCAAAGAATACTACTATTCAAAGAGTCTAGATGCTACTTCTTCAATTAAATCCAAACATGCATAAATAATTTTTTAAAACTCGCAGATAATAAAATCTCCAAAATAGTCATGTCACATGTATCATAATACATCACCAAATGTAAATCTCAAATCTCAACATATTGAGTGATAATCTCATCTTAACATGAAAATAAACGACGAAAGCATGACACCCTAATCAGAGCTCTAAACTAAGACTCAAAAGGAAATAGATGAGGTAGCTCCAAAGCTAGCCTCAAGAATACTCACAAGTAAAGCAAAGCAAAGAAACTAATTCAGCAAACCGTCTACCCATTCCTACAAATAGGCAGGCGGTCAACCAAGCGACCACTAGGGGTTAGATAACATTCCACAAATAAAATATAATCAGACATAAGCATTCAAGGATTTCATGCATAACACATATACATACTCATCAGTACTAGAATACTAACATCACATGAATATTATCTCTAATCCAATACAAATCATATTATCGTATTTCTATCATAGCATAACAAGCATATTCATTCTTTGATCAAAACATCATTAAAAGCTTAACACCTTAACCTCAAACAATACAAGAATTTCTCACCTCATTCTTTATTTAGCTTAATCAACTCAACAAATACAATTCATCATTTCAAAAGTATAAGCAAGAAAATCATCATCACCAAAAGAATCACCAAATCACATACATATAATTCACACTTCATTACTACCACCAAAATAGCCATCATCAATTAAAATCACCAAGTATACAAGTATCACCATAAATAACAACATCATCATGTACACTTCTCCACACAAATTCACACATTTCACCAATCACCAAGTCTGCAATGTGCTCTAGACACGACTCTATATGCATGTGGTATCAATCGTTGTCACTTGATACAACTGTATCATAATCGTCGTCACTAAATACAAAATATTTTAATCGTCGTCACTGGATACAAAGTATCCTAATCGTCGACACTAGATATAAATATCTCAACAACTTATGAACACATGAACATATGACTCAATAATGCATGCGTTCATCCAACAAATCGTCATCATTAACATCGTCACTTTTCATACATGCGATCATCATTAATAACATCGTCACTTTGCATGTAAGAGTTCATCATCATTAATAAACCGTCTTCATTAAGGTCATCATCAAAACATCATCATATTTATCATCAAACATTCATCAATTAGTCATGACCAAAAGAAATCACTTCATAATTCACAAGTCATAATTCAACAAGAGTCATCATCAAATCATCAAATTAAAATCACCAAAGAATCATCATCAACAACTATCACCTCAAGGAAACAATAACATTTCACAATTCACATTTTGCATAAAAGACAGACAACTAACCACATTGTGACATTCATCATATTAAACACCCAATCATCATTGATTCCTCCTTACTCTATCATGTTATCATAAACACAAAGCCAATTGCAAGTTATCCGGTCATAAAGCCTCATTTTAACAAAGTTCGTCTATTTTCACAAAACTCATCTTTTTCTACGTAATTCACAAAATACAAGGCATTCATGTTCAAACACACCAGCAAAGCATATCCACATATCACATATGATTATAGTAGCTCACACATATCCACATCATAGTTTAATTCCGATTAATTCCAAAAATTACTTAAGTTCGTCTCATTTTATCATTTTTCAAAAGAATTTCATTGTCAAAGTAAAAACAAGTTTAAAGCTCACATACACTTTTCATAATCAATTTAAAATCATTGTTATAGTAAAGAAGCCATAACCCTAGCATTTCCTTTGAGAAAAACAAGTTTCGGAAGATTCACGTTCTTGAATATTTTTCAACTAAGTTTCAATTCGATTCATTAAATCAATATTAATCCAATCTATTTGATGTTCCAGTAGGTTTAGAAGTGAAAACAACAATCAAACACATCAAAAGAAGCATTTAGAAAAGGCCGGAACGACCCCCAACTGCTTGGGACGCCCAAAAACATGGGTTCTGTTCTAGGCTACTTGCCACGACAAGTAATCACTTGCCCATGAGTTACATCAGCACAGGAACCCAGATTTTTGGGTTTCCTCTCGGGAACCCATTCCAATTTTCACTAAAAACCCTGATTTTGATCCCCTTTGACCCAAATTCGTCCCCCAAACTTTGTTATTTGTTAACATACATTAAAAGGCAATCAAAATACTTACAAACATGGAATCATAACCTCATTTCATATCAAAATCATCATCAAATTCATTTTTCACCAAAAACTCATATTTTCTCATTTTCATTCAAACTTCATAAACAACAACAATAATTCAAACCCCAACAACATACAAACATATATAATCATTTATCAAGTGAATTTAGACATGTTTCAACAATAATCACTCACCAATTCATGGTTTACACTTAATTGTGCAAAAATCACCAAAACAACTTGTTTCGAACAACAACTATGAACTTGAACATATAAACACATCAATTCCATAAAATTTAACATACCCATAATTACACATAAATTAGGAGCACAAAATTTAACATCAAAAATCATAAAATTCATAATTCACATAAAAGCACTTATGACTCATAAGCAAAAGATGAGATTATAGCTTATTTGAGTGAAAAAATCTATCCCCTTTACCTCAAAGCTTCGAAACTTGATATGGCTTCACTCTCCCCTCTAGCTTGCAATCTCTAACTTTCCTCTTCTCCAAGTTCTTCTCTTCTACTCTTCTCTTTATTCTTCCCACTTTCTCTCTCTAGTCTCCCTTTGGTTATGAGATGGAAATATTCCAACCCTAATTTCTCTTCATGAGTTAAGTATATATACTGCCCTTCAATGGGCTAGGTTTATAATGTTCACAATGAGCCTAAAACTCTTACTAACCAATTCTCAAAAGTTACTACTCATTAATCTGCTAAAACACCGAATACTTACCATCTCAAAATAATTACCCAACTCACTAGTAACTTAGTAAAAATAACTATTCTCACTAAAACACCAAAAACAACCTTCTTAATAAAATGATTACTTTACCCTTTCTCGCCAAATTACCAAAATATCCCTTAGTCTAAAAATGACTAAAATACCCTTATAGGCCAAAAATCCACTTATCCTAAATCAAATACACACAAAGATAAATAAGCACATACAAACACATAAATACATACAATAAATAAATAAAATAATTCTAGCTAAAAACGGAATGTTACAGTTTATGCTGTAATTTTAATGTATCCAGTACTAATTTAACGCTTATGCTAAATATGATAGATAAATTTAGTATGGGCATTACAATTTTATTTACTATTTTATCATTTTAATAACAATATTATAATTATTAATTTTCTTCAAAAAAAAATTAATTATTAATTAAAAAATAGAGAAATCTCATTTTAATACTCCACTATAATAGGAACAATATAGTGGGATGCGATAACCTAATCAGTTTGTCAAGGTGACCCTGCTGGTCGCATGAAGATCCTTACGTGCGGGGTCTATACTATCTCGGTCGATTAAGGTCTATCCCATCGTCTGTTGAGTCGTACCTACTGATCACACATTGATCCTTACGTGTGGGGTTTATCTAAGTTAGGGGTAATATAAACATAAACTTAAGTTAGAGTTCCTAAATTTTCGAAGGTATGATATCCAATGTTCCTAAAGGTTCCCTCATCTATGAATCTTAGAATTACATAACACACTATCTCTTTCTTAGTAGTTCTACAAACGGGCATCCCTATCAGTGTCTACCTTACCAAGGGAAGAGAATGGAGTTACTGGGCTGATTTCAGTCGTGAAGTCATAGTTTCCTTAATTACTAACTACATACTATCAGGGTACGCTCTCTTTCGATTTGTTTCACTAGTTACTAATTAATTACGTCCAGGTTAGACAAATATCAATATAAGATACAAATATCAATATTAGACCATGTCACTACCTAAGTGCCAAAATCAGGGATATGCTCTAGAGGAGACAAATCTTACGCACTGATGTGTAAAACCCCAAGTGCACGGTTCTACCGAAGTAGTAAAAAGAGAGTATCGTTCCAACAGGGAGTTGTTCAATTCAATTAACTTTAGTTGATGATTAGAAAGAGTTTAAGCTGCAAAGTTGGGGTTTTCAAACGGTTTAAAACAATAATAATAAAAGAGCCTGGGGATTATTGGTCCGTCATGGTGACAAACCCTTCTCAAAACAAACCTTAAACCTAGAACTTTATGTTAGACTTTCTTTCTAAAGATAAGTTTCTCTTTAGCCTATCACATCTCCTTTCGGTCTTAGTGAGTGTGTTTCTCTAGCAACCACGCCTATTATCATGGTTGATTGCTATTGAAATCCTTGAAGCTCGAAACTTTATTGTCTCAAGGTTTGCTAGACTATTTTCATGTTTCACAATCCTTGTCTATATTCACTTGTTCCAATATTAAAACTTCATATTTCGATCCATCGCTTAATATTTGTGATGAATCAATAACAACAATTAAACTTCATCTTTCGATCCATCGACTAATATTTGTTATTGATTATAAGAACGATGAAATAAATTAGAAATTAGGATTACATAAAATTAGGGTTTAAGGTGTTGGAACAAAGGGTGTTTCACAAGTCACCTATTGAGTTTTGACAATAACAAGGTATTAAAAATCATCAATTGGATATGCTAAACAATTTGTTCAAAGTGTACAGGATCCATAATCAAAGTACTATTCATAAAGATTCTGATTGAACAAGTTCAAGAGCAAAGGAATTTTATTTGAAGCTAAGAGCGTCTGGAAGATTGCATCTGAAGAACTGCGTCTGAAGAACTGCGTCTGAAGAAACGGGTCTGAAGAAGAGCTTCTGAAGACACGTCATCAGAAGCAAGGTCATCAGAAGCAACGGTCATCAGAAGCATATCTCGTCAGAAGCTACTTCACCAGAGTTGACAAAGGACAATGTACGAAGTGTACGGCCACGAACTCTGCAACCACCATCTCTGCAATGTTTGTCTCTACAACAAGACAAAGATAACAGTA